>Ga0209187_1002464_pt1 | contig 17533 bp, 23 predicted proteins | sample BantaG_FD_187430 | JGI IMG/M metagenome (GOLD analysis project Ga0209187, IMG submission 187430) | Marine algal microbial communities from Bantry Bay, Ireland - BantryBay_4 metaG (SPAdes) (version 2) | ecosystem: Host-associated > Algae > Red algae > Unclassified | place: Bantry Bay, Ireland... | reverse complement strand
GGGGCCGAAATCAGATATCGGCCACTGTCGATATCCCGCGAGGACTTCGATCGGAGAGTTGAAAATCTGGGGACAAGTCCCTAGTGATGTATTGGGCAATTTCAGTCCAAGCTGGCTTAAATCCAGGGACCATATCTCTCTTCCAGTGGAAGGGGGTCCCTTGACCCGTGGCAGGGGCCACCAGGACCCCTCATCAGGGACCGTGGCCCGTCGGGCCCCGGCCCCCCTACGACCGTCTTTTCCTGGGTCGGGATTGTGCACGTCCTGCGTGTTGTTTCTGAGGGTATATGAGTGTATGCTTTGGGGTCATCGTGCGTACTCGAATAAATCAGCGTTGCGTTTGCGTTAGTTCCGGCGTTCTGGTGCGCTCCGCGCCCTGTGATCCGGGCGTTTGTGTTCTTTCTCCTTTGTGTCGCTCCGCATCCTGTGCTGGGTTTTCTGACGGGGCCGTGCCCCGTCGGCTTTGTGGGCAGAAACCACTACAACATGCAAACGATTACAGATTCCTCCAAAAGCGTCTACAGATGCCCTCGGGGAACCCCCACTGCATTTACCCCACACAAGGGACCAGAAATGGTCAGCAGCGCGCCTCTTTGCGGCAGTGTCAGCACTGCATCTCCGCTCTCTTCCGTCGTCTCGCCATCTCGCCATCTCGCCCCTCCGTCGGGCCATTCACACCACCACTCCATCGTCATCACCGCACCCCCGTGCCCTCTCTTCGACGCGCGGGCCGCATCCGCTCCTTCTTTGGGCCCGCACTCCGCATCCGCCCCTTTTTTCGCCCACCCCCTCCCCCTTTCTTTGCGCCTGCGCGCCGCATCTGCCCCTTTCTTTGCCCCGCTCTCTGCCCCCATCCGCACGCCATGCAAGTCGCGCGGTACTCACGTTTGATATTTTCTTCCATGCGTTCCACGTCCTTCCCCGTTCCCCCTCCCCGGCCCCTGCCGGGTGTTAAATCATCTCTTATTGCATCTGCCGGCCTCCGATGTCGATTTCCCTCTGTGTGGCGGCGCGCCGGGTGCTGTGCTTATTTGCTTTGCTGACCATTACTTGATACTGAGAACCATGCGATAAAGATGAAGACATCAAATGGGGACCGAGAATGGGGACGCTACAACTGGAGAAGAGAAAAGGACGCAACGACAACTGGGTGAGAAAAAAGGAACCCAACGCCGTGGTGGTCAGAAGAGCAAAGGGAATGGACGACTAGCCGCCATTACAGTGACGAAGCTCGGAATTCTATGACAGCATCGAAAAGACACGCTCCCTCAATGTACAACACTTAAGCTGAACAACACATCACCATGCCAATTGCTCTCCATCACCACAGCAACATGACATTTCACATGAATCAGCTGCTTCACCCATTCTACGAATTGTGTAGACTGGGCGAAGCAGCTGGTTCGTGCGACGGGAAACCAATGAGAAAATTGCACACTGAGAACCACTGCACTGCGCAGATTTCCAGCTTGTGGAAGGTGGCGCTTAGGCCGTGGTGCGGAAACTGTCCAGCTCACTCCCACCTCGGCCGGGACCAGTGCTATGCCTCACAGGCAGTAAGTGTTTTCTGTATGTCCGACACGAATCAGCTGAGCACGACAGGCCGAAAAAATGTGGCCATCCATTGTGTCCGTGGAGAAAGGCCACGGCGCGGCAACGTATGGACGATGCACATCTTCCTGAGGGACGGGGACATCGATATCATCCTGAATAGTGCAGAATCTCACCAACCGCTGGATGCTACGGAAGTGAGGGGCACTCTGCATCATTTTTTGGAATCATTTCCTTCTATGTCGACTGGGACAGAGTACCGTTTTCGGTAAGTGGAAACAAAGTGCGGACTGGTGATTGTTGAAGTGTTCTAAAACTGAGTGTCTGTGTTCCCACGAAAAGTGGAAGAATCGCTACCTGGTCCCTGCCCTGGGGGACCCACTGGCTGGGCGCAGACCACCACTGTGTAGAGCCATGGAGTATCTGACCCCGCCAACTTGCCGATCTTCAAGTGCTTCAACGTCCAGTGGGAGAGCGCCGAGGCAAAACGGGGACAGCGCTTTCCCAGCTGAATTGAATGGGCGAATTAGGACAGGCTGTGCGCCTCGTCAGCTGGAACAATTGCATTCGACGGCACGGCCGGTCGATCATCGGGGGCGGGCGCGCACCACAATCCGCCACCAGACCTGCTGCTGCGAGAATTGAGCACTCATACTCAACGACACTGGGCTCCTGTCCGGCGCTTATCGCCGGCGTGTCCTGGACAGAATCCAAATATGATGCAAGACGTGCACCAATGAGGGCCCTGTTTCCTCCCCGGATTCGGGGTGAAGAGGTGCCCATTGAGAACGACCCCGACCGGGCGGACAGCCAATGTGCTGGTCTGGTGTTCGACCTGTCCGCCGCCGTGAGGCCCGTGCGGCACCACGGTGGCGGTCGTCGTGCCCGCCGCCACCGCCCCCCCCGCCTGGCCCGCCGCCGCCACCCCCCCCGCCGGCCGCCGCCCCGCGCCAGCGGCCGCCGCCGATCGCCCCGGGCAGCGGGGCTCCCACCCTCTCCCTCTACTTCAATGCCACCGCTGCGGTTTGCTTCGTGCGCTTTGCTACAGCCCGCGGCCGCGGCACTGCCGGCGGCAGCGGCCGTTGCCCGGCGGCGGCGGCGGCTGCGGCGGCGGCGGCGGCCGTCCCTTCCGGGCAGCGGGGCTCCCAGGCGCGCCCTTTACTTTGCTCTCACTGATGTGGTCTGCATCTTGTGCTTTCGTGTCGCCTGCGCTCGCTTCCACGGCCGCCGCCCCGCCCCCGCCGCCGCCGCCGCCGCCGCGGTCGCCCGTTCCCTGGACGCCCCAGCCTTCGCCACCCCCGCGCCTTCCTGGACCTCCAAATCCAACCCCGTCCCGCTGCTCCCCGCAGTGCGCCGTTTCTGGCGGACCGCTGGCGGCCCTGGATGGCTGTTGATGGGGGGGGGGATTGCGTGGCGTGTATTGAGACGCACCACCGCTGGCCGGTCACTGGAGGCCCTGAACGGCTGCTCGCTGGGGGGGGGATGCATGCCGTTGTTGACGATGATTTCGTCGGTCGACCGGAGCTTGTCAATAGGTAGCCGCTTCTTGTTGTTCGAGGGATGCATTTTGCTCTCTGCGCCTATGTCGGCGTGCCTGACTGCGCCTTCTATACGGTCTAGTCCTGAGGCATCTTTTTGTGGAAGGTGTTGGCGTCAGCTGCACGATAAAAAACGCAGCCAGTTGACATGTGTTTGCGCTGAGACCCATTCGCAGTCCCCTCTGTCCACGTTCTATGGCTTGGCACAAAGTGTGGGTTCCGACGCTCATGGACAAAGTCTATCAGAGGGCAAGGGCATGAGAAGGGAACCCTGCTGATGGCAAAGGCGAAGGCTTCTGAAAGAGAAGTTTACACGGCAAAGAGAAAGAAAACGAGCAGAAAAAGACAACCCTCTCCCTCAGTCATCGTCGCTATCCGAGACGTCATCGGAAGCGACCGAACACGAGGGGAGCTCTGCAGAAGATGAGTCGTCATCGACCACCCCAGCACAGGGATTGGAAGCGTCCTCACGCTTGCCACCATTCTCATCAGTATCAGACTCACGCTCACCCCCATCTCACTTGTCGGCTCCCTCATTCCTATCGCCCTCGTCGCTTCCATGGTCCCAATAACCAATGTCGCCTCCCTCATCAACACAATCCGGCTTGACCTCAACGTCAAGTTCAGGCTTGAAAACAATCCCGGCAGCAAGGAGCGCGCAACGCCGCGCTGCTCGCACGGCAGCTTGGCCAATCACTGGACTTCCGTCCTCATGGACACCAGCAGCAACCTTATCGGCGTCATCTGGTTGCTGCATGCCAACAGCACGGACAGGAGCCACCGCCGCGGCGTGCCCAGCCGCCAAGCCCGCTACAAGGCCGGCAACGAGTTTCGGCGAGGAAATGCTGGCGCGGGTGGCGTTCTTGACCGCTTATTGTACAGCGGCGCCGACAGCGCTTGAACACGCCACTTGCACTGGGGCGAGCGCCGCCAAGTAACATGCCGCGTCCTCTGCAGCGCAGCCAACTTCACCACCTCCATGGCGGAAGCCGGCATCTCGGGCAGCCTTGAAGGTGGCAGTTACTGCAGCTTGGCCACCGGCGGCGCCAACTTGGGCGCCAACACCAACCGCGGAACGATAGGCAGCGTCATCGGCGGCGCCGCCAATTGCGGCTGAAACCGCTGGTGCAACCGCGGGGACGACAGCATCTTTGAAGCCGCGATCAAGCCGCAAAGCCGTGTCGACGACGAAGTCCTTGAAGTCGGCGGCAGGGGCGGCACCGCCCGCCCCCGGAGCGACCGACGCAGTGTTGGCCTCTGGTTCTTCATGCGGTGGGCGCGGTCAATGCTTGCCGCCATCGAAGATCTGTTGACCAGTCATGTGAGCCGGCGGGACGCGTTCCGCGCCATCTGGCAGGCTGTGTCAAATTACACGACCAACGGCAGCAGCGTGAACCGCTGCACGACGGAGGAGAGCACTTGTGCCGGGCTCTCGGCCCGGTCGAGGCGGTGGTAGCCGATCAGGAGCCCGCACGGGCACAAATCATTCTCCGCCCCCGGCATGAAGGTCTGCGACAGGAGGAAGGCGTGCCTGCATTCGTAGGGGCCAAGCTGCTAGTTCAACATCCCCGCCAGCGCCTCCCGATTGGCCTTGACGCGCTCGGCGCGCGACGTGTTAACCGCCTCCGCCTTGCTGTCGGTGATGAAGGGGTGGACAAGTCAAGGTCCGGCCAAAATTGGCCGCTGAGCACCACCCGCAGCTGCGCACTGCCGCGCTCCTTGGAGAACGCACTGCACTTGAGCGGGTAGGACGTGGGGAGAAGCGCCTCGCGGGGTGACGCCCACACGTTCCACTTGGCCGGCGACGTGTCACACCACTGGTGCTGGAAGGCCACCGCGCCCGTCCTCGCCTGCGCTTGCGCGCGCCACAGCTTCTCTTCCAGTAGGCGTCCACGTCGCAGGTGAACAGCACCACCTCACCAATGGCGTGCGTCATCAGCAGGACGACGCCGTCCGACATGCCCAAGAGCCTGAGAAAGGGCCAAACATTGCCCAACAACTCCACCGCGGTCGAGTACTGCTTCTACTCGTCGACCGGAACGCCCAGGGTCAGTTTCTTGGCCAGGCGCTTGATGCGCTTCCGCGGCAGATCGACGATAGCTCCGATGACTGGATGGCCAGGGAAGGTGAGCAGAAAGCGGCGCACAATTCGCCACCGCTCGAGCTCCTCCGTCGCGCTCAAGCCCTCGCCTACCGCCGCATCGACCTGCCTTCTCACACAAAAGAAGGCCCCTTGTTGCACCGGGGCGGGATCCACCGCGTCGCCGCCACCGCCATCGCTCGATGGGGCGCCATTGCCGGCCCCAACACCTGGTAGAGCCGCGGCAGCGCCTCCGTCTTGATCTCCCGAATCTGCGACGCCCGGCGCCTCGGTGGTCTCCTTGGGGGCGGCAGGGTCCACGTTGGTCGTATAGGTGGAGTAAAAAGGAAAAAAAGAGGAAGGCTGCCGCCAAGGACACGTTGTTGAGGTCGGAGACGACCGCACCGACCGTGTGAAGCTTCGGATCAGGCGCCAAGTCCTCTGCCAAGCGCTCAGGTGTCGCTTTCTAGTCCTTTGTCAACCGCACGACCGCCTGCTTGTCGGCCGTCATCCGCTTGCGGATGGCCGAGCGCATCTGCGCCGACGCCAACCACGCCTCTTGACCGGCGTCCATGGCCACGCCGACGACGTCCTCCGTCAGGCGGACAAGTGGCTGAGACTGGTTGCTTAAAATCGACGGTACCTGGCCATCAGCGACGATGGCCAGGTACGGGCGATCCCCGGCCTTTTTGCACTTCTTGAAGCGGAAGAGCGTGGCGGGCACAATGAGGTTGCGGGAGTACCTGTGCACCGCCGCGATGACCATCTGCCTCGCCAGGCTGGCCAAGGCACCCAAGAATGACTTCGTGGACTCCACCAAATTGCAAAGCACCGACGCCGCGGACAAGAATGTCCCGTGGCCCGTGAAGACCATCTGCGTCATCACGTCGAGAAAGACGCGCGTAAAGACCGTCTTCTTGCTTGACGCGAATAGGCCGTCGTGAGCCCGGTCGTACGGAACCATCTCGCTGCAGCCGCAGGTCCACCGCCGCAACGTGACGGCCAAACGCCCGCGCAACGTGTGGATGATGGCGCTCGCATTCTTGATCCCCATGATGTTGTACGCGCCGCCGCAAGAAAAGCACACGGCCTCACATTGCACGTGCGACAACACGGACGGCGCCTCGGCCTCGCGCCCCGCGTCGGTAAGCTGATCTGTTGGCCTGTGATGCTCGTCGCCGAGTCCAATGGCGGTCGCGGATTGTTGATGGTCGGTGACCCCTGTGGTTCCCCAGATGGTAAATTTGCAAGACGTGGTCAAGTTGCACATATTCGTGTTGGGTCATCTTGGGGCGTTACTTTTGGCATGTTTGGATTTGATCTCTCGCTTTGCTCTAGTGGCTTCTGATTTGGTGAGTGATTTGATTCGGTGCGCGGGCGTGGACGTCGGTGTGGGCGCGAGAGGGGGGAGCACTTGGGCCGGTGCGGACTATTTGAGAGGTTCTCTTGGTAAAGAGAAGCAAACGAACCTTAAAACAATCAACAAAGCACGTTCGCACACACACACACAAGCTCAAGCCACTCAACCACTTCACCATGGTCCCCCAATCCATATACTCACAGCGCTTTAAGAGGTTTTGGGCCCAGAGCCGGGGCTGTGACAAGGGCAAGGTGTGCTAGTCGGTGCCGCGGCGGTCGCGGCACGTGCGAAAAAGACGAGGTCAAGTTGGTTCAAGGACATGACGGTCAAGGCGCAAGGCTCTGCAAGGTCGGGCGATACGACAGGACGACATCATGGACGGAGGCGCTGCCGACATTGGCCGCATCAAGATCTACAAGTTGACGGAGACGAACTTCCACGAGTGGCGTCAGCTTAAGATGATAGACCTGGCGCTGCGCGACCTGGACGATACGCTTGACGAAGACGGCAAGCCGACGGACGCGGAAACCCGCGTGTTGGCTTTGTGGAAGGGTCGAGACAAGAAGGCGAGCGCCAGCATCGGGCTCACCCTTGGGTCTGCGCAGCTCGAAGACGTGTCGGGCTGCCAGACGATGGCAGAAATGTGATCGACGCTGCAAGGTGTCTTCCAGCGCAAAATTTTGATGAACAAGATAAACGCGCGACGCGAGTTGTACACCGTCGCGATAAACGTCGGCGAGGGCATGCTGGGCCGCATTATCAGCGTGCGCAACCTCGGCGAGAATCTCAAGGCCATGAGCGGTAAGGTAACAGAGATTGATGTCGCCATGAGCGCTCTCAACGGGGTGACGTCCAAGAACGAGAACCTGCTGGTGGCTCTGAATGCCAAGTGCGAGGACGAGCTGAGCCTTGACTTTGTCAAGAGCCGCTTTCTTCAGGAGGAGCGGCGGCAGGCAGAAAGGTCACCATCGACCATGTGCATTGGCGACATGGCACTCGTCGGCGCCAACTATCGAGGTCAAGCTCGCCTTGGTGACCTCGCCAAGATCAAGTGCTACGACTGCCATAAGTTTGGGCACGTCTCTCACGATTGCTCAGAGCCCAAGGTCAAGAGACATTGCAGGTACAAGGTGGCCGCGATTGCGGCTGACAACGGTAGCGGCAGCGACGACGCCATCTGTCTGGTGAGCAGAAGAAGATCGATCTTTTTGCTGAGTACAAAAAGTGCCTGACTAAGGCCCAGCTGCACACCGGAAGCAAGATCAATGTCCTACACTCCGACAATGGCGGCGAGTTTGTGTCGAACGCATTTAAAGCTCTTCACGATAATAAAGGCACGACGCACGAGACCACGGTGCCCGACCCGCCGCAGCAGAACGGAGTTGCTGAGCGGCTCAACAGAGTTCTTGTGAAGATGGCTCGCACCATGATGCGACACAAGAACATCGATCAGGATGTTTGGGCGGATACCACTGAGGCGGCGGTCTACATCAAGAACCTCGCCACCAGCCGGGCGCTTCCCGTCGGCCTTTTGAGCTGTGGACTGGGACTAAGCCCAACGTCAGCGACATGCGGGTGTTCGGGTCAACATGCTGGGTGGTGCTGCACAAGAATCACATCGAAGGCAGGTTTGGCGACGAGGCGGGAAAGGGCGTCTTCTTAGGCTATCTCGACGGCAGAAAGGCGTACAAGGTCATCCTAGACGATGGCAAGGTCGTCAAGGCACGAAGCGTCTTGTGCGCCGAGACGAACGTCAGCGAGGTCGCAGAAGTTGCAGAGGAGCTTCCCGGAGACGAAGTCGTCGAAGTCAAAACGGGCTCGCGTTCTGCAAGCGACGGCAACGCCGTAGATGCTGACGAGGACGACAAGGATGACAAGCAAGACGAATGATCTGACAAGTCGGCGGTCGACAATCAAGATTGTGGCGGCTCTCAAGACACGCCGCGTCGGAACGGCAGAGCGCGGCGACCATCTGTCGAGTACTGGCGCCCTGTGAGCCTGGTTGCTCACGAGGCGCCCTTGACGTACGTGCAGGCCGTGAAAGGGCAAAAATCGACAAAGTGGCAGATCACCATGGACGAGGAGATGAAGGCAATTTGCATAAACAAGACTGACCGCTTGATGGATTGCCCGGCCAGTCAACGTGTGCTGAATGGCAAGTGGGTTTACAAGGTCAAGAACGAGGTTGACAGGAACGGGAACAACACGACGCGGCACGAGGCGCGCCTGTGTTTCATGGGGAGCCGGCAGATCAAGGGGCTCGATTTCAACGAAACGTTGTTGAGCTCCGCTTGGTACTTCAATTGGAGCTTTACTTACACGCGGGCTCTTGGTGACTCAAGCTCGTGAACTTGTTGGCGCTTCATTTTGTATGACTTGTATTTGTTTGTACTTGATTTGTGTATCTCTTGGTGAGCTCCCCAATTCTTGTGGTGAGCTCGAAGAGATTGTGCGTGTCGTGGTGACTGCATTGTGCGGCGGTGGGCGGCTTCACACCGGGGAGGCGCGTGCTCCGCTTTGGGAGGTGCGCCGCAGGCCCTGCACACGCGGAGATTGGAAGTGCCTCGGGAAGCACTGAGAGGGGATCTTCCCTGAAATTGGCAGAGGCGTCGCCTGGCGTGCATCAGGCGGTCCTAGTGAGCCCAAGACCGCCATCCAAGTACACCAACGTATCCACCTAACTACGTCCCGCTTCACAGGTCATGGGCTCAGCTGTCGCTGGTAGGCATCGTCGTCTTCGCTTCGGTCGCTGGTCGGACGACGTTGCTCGTGTTGCGGTGCGCTCCGGCGTCGCGCGGGCGGATACCGGCGTCGGCGTCGTCAGTGCGGTGCTTGGTCGCGCCGCTGTCTTCAACATGTCGGACTACGGCCACTTCGGCGGCCCCCAATTTGCGCAGCTGGAAGACGATTACAAGGTGTGGGCGGCGTACCAGCGTGTGCAGCTCAAGAATGGGAAGCTGTGAACGGCCGTCGTGACGGACCGCCCTGCTTCTGGTTCGGACGACAAGAAGTCGGACCCGGTGGTCAAGGCGTGGTACGCCATGGACGAGGCGGCGCTGGCGACCATCCAGATGTCGGTCAAGCCCGTGCATCTCAACACGGTCACGTTGGATGACACGGCCAAGGAGGCGTGAGACGCGCTCAAGGTCATGTTCGAGGCACGTGACAACGCGCAGCTGCTGCGGCTCATGGACGAGCTGTGTAGCCTGAAGAGGGGCGACATCGAAAACATCATCACGTTTGCGTCGCGTGCCAAGAGGATCTGTGACGAGCTTGCCATGCTCGGCAACCCGGCGGCCGACAACACGCTCGCACTGCGAATCTTTTCGGGGCTCCCGGCAGAGTACGGGATGCTCAGGACGGTCTTGAAGAACAAGGTTTCCAAGTTTGTCATGTCCGACGGGACGGCTAAGCTGCTGCAAGTGGAGCAGCGGAGCATTACCGTCGCCGCGTCCAAGCCTTCCGGCAGTGTCAAGTAACAAGCCTTTGCGGCAGCGGCGCACAAGAAGTCGTTTGACAAAAAATCGGTCGTGCGCTTCAACTGCAACAAGAAAGGGCACATACAGCGCGACTGCTACAAGAAGAAGGCGGAAGAGGCCAAGAGCAATGGCAAGCCCGGCGGTGGTGGTCTTGAAGACGGCCACGGCGGCGGGCCCCACGCGGGTGCCGCTCTGGCCTACAGTGCTTCCACCGGCCATTCCGGGAGCAGCAAGGCGCACGGCAGCACACGCAGATTATCAACCAGGGTGGTCGACTCTGGCGCAACCAACCACACGGCCACCGGGCATAAGGGCTTCACCATCCGGACGGCGAGAATCGGGGCCGAGAACACCTTGGCCAACGGCGACAAGGTGCCCATCAAGGGGCACGGCCACGTCTCAATGGACGTTGGAAAATGAATCACCAAGACGCGCATGAAACTCGGGGAGGCTATGCTCGTTCCGGACCTGACTAGCAACCCGCTGTCTGTTCGAGCGGTCGACCGCAATCGAGGTGCGGTGGTGTTTGTCGACAACGCTTGCTAAATCCTTAGCGACGAAGATGATGTTCGCTCGAGCGGAGTGCTCGACAAGGCGTCGGTGGTCGGCAAGGTAAACGACCTGGAGCAGTATCTGCTCAAGGTGACGCCGGTCCAGGCGTCGGCTAACGCGGTATGCACGCGTATAGCTGGGGAGGCGGAGCTGTGGCACCGTCGTTTTAACAACTTGGGGTTAGAGAACCTCAAGCGGGCGGCCAACATGGTTGACTGCATGCCGGCGTCAGTGACAGACGCCAAGCGCGTTATTGGCACTGTGTAAGTGCCGTGTGTGGACAGCAAGATGGTGCAGGCGCCGAGCTCCCGCTCTTCGACAGCGACGACCATGTGCGAACTGGTGTACACCGACATTGGTGGCCCACTCACTGAGTCGCTTGGTGGTTCCATCTACTTCTTGACTGCGCTGGAGGACTCCACGGGGTTCATCACGGCACCGCCTTTCAAAACGAAAGGGGTGGCACCGCACTTTATCAAGACGCGTATCAAGCAGCTTGCGACGCTGACGGGTGTCAAGGTCAAGCGCGTCCGTCATGACGGTGCCAAGGAGAACGTCACCAACGATCTCAAGGCATGGTACGAGGACAAGGGCATCACGTCGGAGATGACAGCGCCGTACAAGTCACATCAGAACGGCAAAGCGGAGCGGGTTAACCGCACGTTTATGGAGCGCGTGCATGCTGCTCTGCTCGATGCCGGAGCGGAGGAAGACCTGTGGGCTGAGGCATTGGCCTCTGTCGTCCATGTGCTCAACCGGTCCCCCAAGGCGGGGCTTGATGTGACACCGCTGGAGGCCCTAACGGGTCGACGCCCTAACGTCGCGGGATTTCGCGTTTGGGGAAGCCGGGCGTGAGCGCTCAAACCAACGAAGCAGCAACCCATGCTGGAGCTGAGGACCGAAGTCGGCAGCTTTGTCGGCTACACGGTCGGTGGCAAGACCTACTGCATACTCGAGGATGAGAAGAACCAAGTATTCGATGGTCGGGACGTGCTGATGGAGGAGAACCCGACCAAGGTCGAGGCGTCGGCAGTCGGGTCAAGCGATGCTCCCCGGCTGACGGCGGACAATGACGGCGGCAGGGATGGCGCCACGGAAGGGGCAATGGACATGCTCGACGCTGAACGCGGGCGAGAGGACGAGTACGCCCCTGACGACACCTCTGACAGCGACGACGAAATCGGCCCCCCCTCCCTTGCTGAACATTGCGAGGGGGACGTCCAGGATTGTTCCGATGGCTCGACACTGGCAGGTGGTCAAGGACCCGCTATCTGTGACAGCGCCGCACCTTGGCCTCGTCGCTCAAAGCGACAGCCAGCTCCCAAGGTAGCGTGGTGGGAGAAGAAACGCAAGGCGTACTTGGCAAGCGGTACCAAGAGTGCGGCTGAGTCGATTGCGAGCTGAGTCGATTGCGAGCTACACAAGCCCCCTGCAAACTAGAAAGAGGCTCGTGCTCGTTCTGATTGGCCGCGTTGGAAGCAGGCCATCAAGGAGGAGGTGGCAGCACACAAGAAGCTTGGCACCTGGCCCAAGATGAAGGCGAACAACAAACAGCACAAGGCCATCAATACGCGTTTCGTGTTCGACATCAAGCACGACGCGGAGGGCAAGATGACGCGCTACAAGGCTCGCCTCGTGGCCCAAGGTTTCAAACAAGTGCCGAAGCGGGACTTTGACGAGACGTGGGCGCCGTTGCCCAGCGCGGCTACCATACGGGTTCTCTTTGCTGTGGCCGCAGCCACGGGCTGGGAGGTTCACCATGTCTACGTCAAGACAGCCTTCCTCAACGCCAAGATCGAGAAGGAGAAGTACATCCATCTCCCTGACTGTATCGAGCCGGAGAGCGTGGAGGAGATGTGTCGGCTTAACCTGGCGCTTTACGGGACAAAGCAGGCTGGGCGGCTGTGGGGCATCAAGCTCGACAAGGAGCTCAATGAGATCGGTGCACTGCGATCCCATGTGGACCCGTGCCTCTACGAGTGGTGCCATTTCGTGAACTGGCGTGTCTTCATCCTCGAGTCAGTCGACGACCTTATCGTGGCAGGCGAGAAGCTGGTTGGAGTTGCTGCCGTCAAGCGCTCGGTGTCGGCAAAGTTAGAAGTAAGTGACGTGGGGGAGGTTCACGACTTCATTGGCATGAAGGTCATGCGTGACCATGAGTAAAAGACGCTCACTCTGAGCAACATTGGGCACAAAACGACGCTGCTGGAGGCGCTTAGGATGGAGACCGCCACCCAAAACAAGGCGCTAATGGCGTCAGGTGTCAAGCTTGCCAAGAAGGGCGAGGTCCTGCTGCCGGAGGGTAACCGGTACGCGGCGTTGGTCGGCTCTTCCCTCTACCTGTCCATCACGACAAGGCCGGACATTGCCTTTGCCGTGGGGCTGCTGTCGCGCATCATGTCGTGCCCTGAGCAGGCCCACATGCACGCAGCAATGGGGGTATTGCGCTACCTGCGCGGAACAACCCGCCTTGATGTGGTCTACGGCGGCAGACCCCGCTGCAGGGGTTTGTCGACGCCTACTGGGCGGGCGACGTTGACAACCGTCGGTCGACGACAGGCTTCGTCTTTACCATCAATGGCGGGCCCATCGCGTGGGTAAGCAGGCGCCAGTTGACGGTGGCAACCTCGACGGCTGAAGCGGAGTACGTGGCCGCCGCGATGGGCACCAAGGAGGCGCAGTGGCTACGCAAGCTGCTGTAGGCTCTGAGCGTCGATGGCGGGGCCGTGCCGATGGGGTAAGACAACCAGGCTTGCCTCGCCTTGGTCAACAACCTTGAAGCCACCGGGAGGACCAAGCACGTGGACGTCGCGTACCACATGGTCCGTGACTACGTGGCGCGCGGGGAGGTAACGTTCTACTTCCTTCCTAGCGTGGACATGCCGGCAGACGGGCTGACGAAGCCGCTGCCGGCCTCGGCGTCTGTCTTGTTTCTGCGCGTCATTGGCGTTCGCGCCGATCTGGGAAACGCGGGGCTTGGCGCTACGACGGCCCCACGTCCTGCTTCCACATTCTCAGCCCTGCCATGGTCGGCGGAGGTCTGTCGCGCAGCGACCATGGTGACGGGCCGCGTGCCCTTTGCGTTTGGCATCGGCTTTGCGGCGGCTTGGGCCGGTTGTCGTGCTCGAACGGCCGGCTGGGGTATGTCATGTTGCTGTCCGAGTCGGCGGTGGTCGACTGAGCCCCTTTGGTGTTTTTGCACAAACGGCGATTTTTTTCAGTGGACGGTATCGATACCGTCCACAAGAAGAATCGCGCAGAGTGCTTTGGGCGGTTTGGGCCGGTTCTGGTGGCCGGCCGTTCGGCTGGCGTATGTCATCTGGCTGCCCGACTCGGTGGCGGTCGACTGAGTCCCTTTTGTTTTTGTGTACTCACGGCGAGTTTTTTGGTTGTGGACGGACACGAAACCGTCTACAAGATAAATCGCGCAGAGCGCTATGGCTGGTATCGACACCAGCCATTGCGGTGGACATACATGAACTCCAATGTAATTGGGGAAATCTTAAGCTCCGCTTGGGACTTCCATCGGAGCTATACTTACACGCGGGCTCTTGGTGACTCAAGCTCGTGTACTTGTTGGAATTTCATTTCGTATGACTTGTATTTGTTTGTACTTGATTTGTGTATCTCTTGGTGAGCTCCCCCCTTCATGTGGTGAGCTCGAAGAGAGTGCGCGTGGCGTGGTGACTGCATTGTGCGACGGTGGGCGGCTTGCACCGGGGAGGCGCGTGCTCCGCTTTGGGAGGTGCGCCGCAGGCCCTGCACACGAGGAGAGTGGAAGTGCCTAGGGAAGAACTGAGAGGGAACCTTCTCTGGGACTGGCAGAGGGGTGGCCTGGGACATACCAGGCGGTCCTAGTGGGCCCAAGACAGCCGTCCAAGTAAACCAACGCATCCACCTATCTACGTCCCGCTTCACAGACGTTTTTTTCCGGTGGCCAACTTCAGCACCATCCGATGCATCCTGGCGATGACGGCGGCGAACGGGTGGGAGCTACATCAGATGGACGTCAAGATGGCATTCCTCAACGGCGACCTTGACGAGGAGGTCTATATGGAGCAACCAGACGGCTATGTCGATCCGACGTATCCTGACAAGGTGTGTCGTCTTCTCCAGGCGCTGTATGGGCTGAAGCAAGCCCCCAAGATGTGGTACGCCAAGCACGACGATTTCCTCAAGTCGCAGGGACTTGATAACATCGACCCGGATGCATGCCTTCACCTCCTCATGGATGACGGCGCAATCATCATCTCCCTGGTGTTCGTCGACGATCTTCTTTTGGTGGCATTAAGCCTGGCGGCGATCTACAAGATTAAGGACGCTCTGCACAAGGGTTTTGAGATGGAGGACTTGGGCGAGGCGAAGCTCATCCTCGGGCTACAGATTAGGCGTGACAAGGCGTTGGGCACCCTCAAGCTGACGCTGGGCAAGTACTCGGCGCAAGTGCTGGAGAGGTTCGGGATGGCGGAATGCAACCCGATCGGAACGCCGCTGGAGGTTGGCCTGCAGCTGGTCAAGGCCGACTAGAGCGACGACGCGCTGCCCTACCGCGAAGCCGTCGGCAGTGTTATATACCTGATGGTCGGGACGCGTCCTGACCTCACCTTCGCCATCGGGAAGCTGAGTCGGTTTTTTTCGTGCTACGGCAATGAGCATTGGGTGGCAATCAAGCGCGTTCTACGGTATGTCAAGGGTTCGATGGACAAGAGGCTGGTCTTCGACAAGAACTCTTCCTGTGTTCTATATGGCTTGAGTGATGCCGACTGGGCGGGTGACCACGAGACGCGATGTTCTACGACGGGCTCGACCTTCATCTTTGGCGGAGCAGCCGTCAGCTGGTGTTCTAAGTTGCAGAAGACGATAGCGTTGTCGACGATGAAGGCCGAGTACATGGCTCTATGTGAAGCCAGCAAGGAAGCTGTTTGGCTCAACAAGCTCGTGCAAGGCGTGGCATCTCAAGGGCTGCGGACAGCGATCTCGGGCGGGCCGAGCAACATCAAGGTCTACAACAGCGGGTGCATTGACTTCTCCAAGAACTCCTTCGACCACAAGCGCACCAAGCACATCGACATTCGCTTCCACTTCGTGCGCGAGGCCATCACGTCGGACAAGGTGACACTGGAGCATTGTGCAACGGACGACATGGTGGCGGACCCGATGACGAAGGATCTCAGCAAGACCAAGCACGACGAGCATGTCAAGGCCATGGGGGTTTGCTGAAAACAAGAACCTCCGCGGCAACAATCAAGGAGGAGTGTTGGACTGTGATGCTCGTCACCAAGTCCACTGGCGGTTAGCGGATGGTTGATGGTCAATGACCCCTATGGTACCCAAGATGGTACATTTGCAAGACGTGGTCAAGTTGCACACATTCGTGTTGAGTCATCTTGGGGCGTTACTTTTGGCATGTTTGGATTTGATCTCTCGCTTTGCTCTAGTGGCTTCTGATTTGGTGAGTGATTTAAGTTTGTGCGAGGGCGTGGGCGTCGGTGTGGGCGCGAGAGGGGGGAGCACGTGGGCCGGTGGGGACTATTTGAGAGGTTCTCTTGGTAAAGAGAAGCAAACGAACCTTAAAACAAACAACAAAGCACGGTCGCACACACACACATAAGCTCAAGCCACTCAATCACATCACCGTGGTCCCCGAGTTTGTATCCCCACTACGCTTCAACATGACCAAAAAGCAGGCAGTCGGACACCTCCCCCGGGAACGGAAGCAAGTTCCGCGGGCACCTCCCCCGACTCCCGTCGGAAAAGGTGGCCCACGCCGGCGCTTGCGCCGCAGCCGAGCCCCTTTAATGGGGCACCGGTGGCGCCGTAGGCAGCGGCACGTTCTTCAACGGGTTGTCAAATCCGGCGACGGCCGCCGCCAACCGCAATTCGGCGCACCACACGGCGGTAGCGGCGGCGTGCGGACACGTCCAGTGGTCCTTTTCGCAGCTTAGCAGCGCGCATGCCGGCCGCCGCTGCACGGTTTTGCGGCTGCGCGTTCTGTTCAGCTTGTTGCGAATGATGACGCTTGCCCATGTTGCCTCTGACAAGACCGAAAAGACGCCCTTTTTCTTGGACGTCTTGGTGGCGCAAACGACTTGGCACTCGGCGGCGGGCGGCGAGGATGCGTTGTCCAACTTGGCGTAGCGCTGCAGCAGGGCCACGTCGTTGGCCAACTTGACTGCCGTGGCCAGCTCCTCCATTGACGCCGTCAGGCCGCGCGCATGACAGCAGGATAAGGACGAGCCCAGCCAGTCCCGCAACTGTACGGCCTTCGCGCCCCCTCTGTCGCCGCATGTGCACAAATAGGACACCGCCTTGTTCTCGAGGCGTTCGCACGCGACGTACGCCCTCTCCCCCTCCGAGAGAAGAATTGCCACCCCGACCTCGACGGAGACGACGCAGAACAGCGTTCCCTCGCTGTCGTCCAACGACGAGGCGTCGTCGATAGCCGGCGCCAGCAAGCGCCCGATCCTCTTCTTGTAGTAATCCACCAGCTGCATCGACCACGGCCCCTCGTACAGCTGCTTGGTGCCCGAATCCGTCGATCTGTCAGAGTCGGCGGCAAAGATGCTCCCGCGGACGGCAGGGGGAAGAGAGGTGTCAGAAGAGCCCTCTGCCGCGTCGCGGACGCCGGGGACTTGACGCCCCTTCGCCCGAAGGCTACCGCCGCCGCCCGCGCGTGCGGTGTCGGCGACAGCGGAGGGTTTTCGAGCTCCCGTCCGCCGAAGGCTGTTGCTTGACGGGGTGTCCGGGGGATCAGCAACACCGGAGAGCGCAGCAATGGCGCCACAAAGCTCCGACGGGTCGATGATGGGGGACACGAACGGGCCCCCGGCCAGGCGCAGGCCGCACAGGCGCCGGTTCAGGGCAGAAGCGGGCGCCAAGGCGCCGTTCGCACCGTTCTCCGAGGCCATCTTCCATCGCAGGAGAAGCCGGTTGGGGGGTCAATTACCACTGGGAGGAGGTGGAGGGGTTCAAT
>Ga0209187_1002463_pt1 | contig 17534 bp, 12 predicted proteins | sample BantaG_FD_187430 | JGI IMG/M metagenome (GOLD analysis project Ga0209187, IMG submission 187430) | Marine algal microbial communities from Bantry Bay, Ireland - BantryBay_4 metaG (SPAdes) (version 2) | ecosystem: Host-associated > Algae > Red algae > Unclassified | place: Bantry Bay, Ireland... | reverse complement strand
CTTGCACTTTTTAAAATTCAAGTGCAAGTATCAAGTGCAAGTTCAAATGCCCGCAGTTCGCAGGAGCCCCCAGATCAAAGCAGGCTGAATAGTTACCTTTTTTTTTAAAAGTGAGACCGCTGACTGATCGATCCCCTCTGTTAGTTTTCAGGTAAGTCAATATTGTCGATGTAGTTATTCAAATCACTCCACTGCTCAGCGGCAGATCTAGTTATCCGTGGCCCAATTGGTGCATTCGGGATAATTCCAATGTTAACCGCAAGTTAATTGTGCTCGTGTTTTATTAACACTAAGATAAAGTAGACTTATGGTTATACTGATCTAAGTCGCGTAATTTTGCACTGCAATCAAAAATTAAATCTTACTTTATAATCAAATTTAAAAAACAATGAATTTCAAACATTTTTTACTAAGCCTACTTTGCGTAACTGTTGTTTTTGCTTGTTCAAAAGACGATGATACTGCAAATCCTTGTGATAATGTTAATTGCCCGGAAGGTTTTACTGCGACTGTTGTAAATGACGATTGCGAATGTATAGATAATGGAGGTGGTTCTTCAGACAATATAGTTATTACAGGCTCAATTGCAACGACAACCTGGACTAAAGATAATGTATATGAACTGAGTGGTAAAGCTGTCGTAGAAGATGGTGCAACGCTAACTATTGAGCCAGGTACTGTTATTAAAGCACGAGCTGGTATTAACTCTCTATCTTCTGCACTTATCATCGCACGTGGTGGTAAAATAATGGCGGAAGGAACTGCTACTGAGCCTATTATCTTCACCGCTGTTACGGATAACATTCAGTCTGGTCAAATTTCAAGCCCTAACCTTGACGAAACCAATAACGCCCTTTGGGGTGGATTGATCGTATTGGGTTATGCTCCGGTTTCTGCAGCTGATGGTGACACAGAGGCTCAGATTGAAGGTATTCCTGCAGATGACTTATTTGGACGTTATGGTGGCGATGATCCTACTGACAATTCTGGTGTTATCAGATATGTATCTGTTCGTCACGGTGGTGCTTTGCTGGGTGATGATAACGAGATCAACGGCATCACTTTCGGTGGTGTTGGTAATGGTACTGTCGTTGAAAACATTGAAGTTGTTGCCAACCTTGATGATGGTGTTGAATTTTTCGGTGGAACCGTTAACGTAACCAACGTAGTGGTGGCATATGGTGAAGATGATGGTTTGGATATTGACCAAAACTACTCTGGTACGATCACCAATGCTTTTGTTCTAACCTCTGGTGCAACTGCTGGTGACAACGCTGTAGAAATTGACGGACCTGAAGGTTCTACTTACACGGATGGTTTGTTTACGATCAAAAACTTAACTATGATCGATGACGATGGTGCAGCGGATACTGGTGGAGACTTAAAGGCATCAGCTCAGGGTACGATCGACAACGCATCCTGGAGAGGCTTTACGGACAACGTAAAAATCAGATCTTCTTTTCAAAATAATTGTGCAGATGACAAAACGGATGCTTACACCAACTACGCTACTGCAGGTACCCTTAAAATAATCAACTCTGAGTGGGTAGGTAACATGACTACTATCGGTGACTGGACTACTGTTTACACGGCAAGTGAAGATGATGACATGAACGAATGTACTGTTCCTGCAGCTTACGATGGTAACATCGACTCTGTACTTTCAAGCGGAGGAAACGCGATCAATGCTGCTGCTACAGGAGGTGCGGATGCTACTCCGTTTGCAGGTTGGTCTTGGGTTTCTGTTAATTCTAAACTTTAAGAAAAACCGTTGACTGTTAACTGTTGACTGTTGACTCCCTTTATCGCGAACACGTTCAAAGGAAGTCAACAGTCAACGGTTAAAAGTCAATAGTTATAATTCAAATACCTTTTTATTTAAAATTGCAAAAAAAATGACCTTTCGTACACTATTCTCTACACTAATCCTATGCCTTTTCGGATTTGCCCTGAGTGCCCAAGGCACCCTACGCGGTAAGATCACAGATGCTAAATCTGGTGAGGCTGTTATGTTTGCCAACGTATTGGTTCAGGAAACTGGTACCGGTAACACGTCCGACCTTGATGGCAACTATACCCTTTCAATGGCAGCTGGTAACTACACCTTAATATTTACTTATGTTGGGTATACCGAGTTGAAAGTTACTGAGGTAATTATCACTGATGGCAAAGACACGGAGCTAAACGTTCAGATGACTGAAAACAGTGCCGTACTTGAAGAGGTAGTTGTTACAGCTACTCAAATCAAAAATACTGAAACAGCGGTGCTTGCCATTCAAAAGCGCGCACCTGGTTTGTTGGACGGTATTTCTACTCAATCCATTAAAAAAGCAGGTGACAACGATGTAGGTTCTGCTATCCAACGGGTGACTGGTGTTTCCGTTGAAGGTGGTAAGCACGTTATTGTTAGAGGTCTGGGGGACAGATACTCTAAAACTATTTTGAACGGTATGGATGTTCCGGGTCTCGACCCTGATCGTAACTCGGTGCAGTTGGATATCTTCCCGACTAATCTGGTTGACAATATCATTGTTTATAAATCATTTACACCGGATCTTCCTGGTGACTTTACGGGTGGTATGGTCAATATTGTAACCAAAGATTTTCCAGGATCAAAAACGTTTTCAGCATCAGCTGGTGGTTCTTACAATCCTGACATGCATTTCAATAATGAGTATTTAACCTACGATGGTGGCTCAACTGATTTTCTGGGTTTTGATGATGGTACACGTAGCAACCCGTATAACATCAACACTCAAATTCCAAGTATAACTACACAGTCGATAGAGCTCAATCGCTTAACCAAGTTATTATCTCCAATCATGTCTACGATGCAGGAGCGAAGTGGAATGAATTACAATCTTTCCGCAGCATTTGGAGATCAAATTAATTTTAAGAAATTTGATATCGGATATACACTTTCTGCGAACTACAGAAACGAAACCGAATTTTACGATAATTTCCAATTCAACTCCTACTTTAAAAACCCTGAGTCTAGCACCAACGAATTACTTAGAGATGTAAGTGGTATAGGTCAGGTGGGAACCAACAATGTACTTTGGAGCACACAAGCGGGTGCAGCTATCAAAACTGAAAACCACAAAATTTCGGTAAGTGCCTTGCACAGTCAAAATGGGACCAGCAAAGCGGCACGCATCGATCAGGAAAGAGTTGAGTTTGGTCAGTCTACTATTGAAAAGTATAACTTAGAGTATACGGAGCGTTCTGTTTCTAACTTCCTGTTGGCGGGTAAGCATTCTCTCAAGGATGGCGATCTTGAGCTAAACTGGAAACTCTCTCCTACTTTCACTAAAATGTCAGAACCAGACATTCGTACGACAGCTTATGAAACGACGAATGATCGTTTTGAGCTCAACAGAAGTACAGGTGGTGGTGTAACCCGAACCTGGCGTTCACTCAGCGAGTCTAACTATAGCGGAAAAGTTGATTTACAATATACATTCAAAGGAATCAAAGGTTTGGATTCAAAATTAAAAACTGGATTCAGCGGTGTTATAAAAGAAAGAGATTTTGAAATTTTAGATTATATACTACCTGTAAGAAAAAGAGGTACTATTGAGTTCACAGGTGATCCATCTGAATTGTTTACAGATGAGTTGATCTGGAGTCCTGAGAACGACAGGGGAATTTATGTTGAGTTCAACTATGAGCCAGCAAAAACATACAACGCGCGTCAAAATATTTTTGCAGCTTATGTAATGAATGAGTTGGCTGTTTCTAACAAGCTAAAAGTGATCTACGGCGCACGTGTTGAAAAAGCAGATAACTGGTATACAGGTCGTCGCCAAAACATCACTGATATCGAAACAGACTTTTACGATGATCGAAAAGTGCTGGATGAATTAGACATCTTACCTGCTGCAAATGTGGTTTATACTTTAATTGATGATTCGAATGCTGGAAAAACGATGAACCTGAGAGCGGCTTATAGCCAAACATTAGCTCGTCCTACTTTCAAGGAAAAATCAATTGCTCAAATTGAAGACCGTATAACAGGTCGTACCTTTATTGGTAATATTGATTTGGAGCAAACAAATGTTAGCAATGTGGACCTTCGTTGGGAATACTTTTTGCCGAAAGGCCAGATTGTTTCCTTCAGTACTTTTTACAAGAACTTTGACAAGCCGATTGAGTTAACTGCATTTGATGCGACCTCTCCTGACAACTTCACGCCTCGTAACGTAGGTAATGCAGACGTATACGGTTTGGAATTTGAACTTCGAAAAAACCTGAGCTTTGTTGCTCCTGCTCTGAGCAATTTTAGCTTTAATATAAATACAACTGTCGTTCAGTCTGAAGTAAAAATGACAGATGAAGAAATCGCTGGTCGTGAACTCGCTGCCAGAGATGGCGAAGAAATTGGAACGACCCGTGCAATGGTGGGACAGTCTCCTTTCCTAATCAATGCAGGTCTCAACTACAAAGAGATCAACACCGGTTGGGAAGCAAACCTGGCGTTCAATACACAAGGTAAGCGACTATCTATTGCAGGTATTGGTCAGGTACCGGATGTATACGAAAAGTCATTTAATAGTTTGAACCTAAAAGTAAGCAAGCGCTTTGGTGATCACTGGAATGCAAGCTTAAGTATGGGCAACATTCTTGGAGCAGAAAGACAAAGAGTATATGAGTCATATGGTGATGTAGAAGAATTATTTGAATTATATCAGCCTGGACGAACTGTCTCGTTTAGTGTGGGTTATAGACTTTAGGAATGGGAATCGCAATTTCAATAGCAATTGCAATTTTCCCACTAACGTTTTTTAACGCGGAGTCTAAGTACATAAAGAAAAAAAACAGCGAAGGAGATTAATCCCTGCTGAAAGATGCAATTTTATTTAATAGGTATATCCTATTTAGAAGGCTCTAGTCGTATGATTAGGGCCTTTTTTTGTTGTCTTGCGATTTAAGAATTTAGGTAACTATTCAGCCGTCCCTTAATCCTTGAATAGTGCGACCCTCTACAGTAAACCTAAAATACGTAAGTAAATCAACCCTTTTATTGGCTAATCTGCAGGCTAATGTTAACTCAAACCCCTCCCAATGTTAACTTAATGTAAATAAACTATTGACTTACTGTTAACAATTCCTTATATTTGTAAGGCTTCTTAGGTATAAAATACCCAAAAAACAGAGCTTTTAAAATATGTTGTTAGTAAAAACACTTATAAATCGCGGGGTTTTCCTATCTCTACTGCTTAGCAGCATAACGCTAAGTTTGAGTGCTTCGCCTGTGGATGACATCACTTTTCCTTTTAAGCTTATCAATGGTCTAATCATATTTGAAGCAGAAATTGATGGTGTTGAGGGTGCCTATTTATTGGATACAGGTGCCGATGCCGTGATAATTGACGGGGAGCCCACTGACACAGATCAGTTGATATCCACGCCTAATGGCGATGTAGCAAGTGCTTCCTACCAGGTATCCCGACTTAAAATTGGCAACTTTGTCCAGCACGAAATAGAAGTGCAGCTTATTTCTCTTTCTACGCTTAAAGAACACCTGGGAATAGACTTGCATGGCATTATTGGCGGTAGCTACTTTATGCCCAATACGTTGATCATGGATTTCGTTAACTCTACAATTACCATTACGGCCGACCCTTCGAGCAAGCGTATAGATGATGAGCTGAATACCATTCCATTCAAAATGGTGAACCAAATTCCGGTGATTGAAATAGAAATTGAAGGTAAAACCTACGATTTTGCCTTAGATAGCGGTGCCAGTGTGCATTTCATTGATGAGCAGGTGATTGGTCAACTAGAGTCACTTAGCTTATTAGAAGAAAAATCAACTGTATCTACTTTAGATCACAGTAATGAAAGTAGTCAGCGCTATGTGCTCAATCGGTTTTCACTAAGTTCCATCAATTTCATTGGACATCATTGTCTGCCACTTGATTTTAAAGCCGTCAACGAAACGCTCAACCAGTCCATCTCCGGAATACTTAGCATCTCCCAATTAGCTAAGGATAAAGTCGTTTTTGATTTACAAAATAATACCTTATACCTCTAGTACAGCTATTTTCTCTTCATTTTTCGCCCACCTTTAGTGATTATCCTCTCCATTTCATATTAAGTTAACATTACCTCGTTATCTTCGTCCGTTGGTATTACCATCAACATACTATACGAATGCCTGTACAATACATTGGTGATCTTATTTCTTCATTCTTTCTATTGAAGTTTACAAGCAATTATTTTTATGGTAGTTTGACTCGCAATACTAATTGTCTTAGAAATAGCTGAAGTTCAGTTATACTAAATAACTATTAAAACCAACTCAGGTGGAATTTGGAATATACGATTTACTAAAGATTTTGGGATCTCTGGCTTTTTTCATTTATGGAATGAAGATCATGAGCGAAGGTATTCAGAAAGCGGCCGGCTCCCAACTGCGGAATATCCTAAGAACCATGACTCAAAACCGCTTTATTGGTGTGGTCAGTGGATTTTTTGTAACGGGATTGCTCCAATCCTCTTCTGCCACTACTGTTATGGTAGTTAGTTTTGCCAATGCAGGTTTGCTTACACTGGTTGAATCAATTGGTATCATCATGGGAGCCAATATAGGTACAACTGTTACCGCCTGGCTAATTGCGATTATTGGTAAGTTTTCGGTATCAAATGTTGCCATTCCGATGATGGCAGTCGCTGTTCCTCTTTTGTTTAATGATCGTCCCTTCCTCAAAAATTTAGGGGAAACAATATTAGGATTTGCCATTCTCTTCCTTGGGCTACAATTTTTAAAAGAGTCTGTTCCTGACTTGCGAGCCAATCCTGAAGCACTTGCTTTTCTAAAGCAGTTCACAGAATATGGAATGCTTTCCACCATCTTCTTTGTATTTGTGGGAACCGTACTGACAGTTATCATACAATCATCCAGTGCTGCCATGGCGCTTACGCTGACACTCATGTCGCAAGGTATTATTACCCTGGAGATTGGAGCAGCTATGGTTTTAGGAGAAAACATCGGAACCACCATCACTGCAAATATTGCTGCACTGGTTGGTAACGTTCATGCAAAACGGGCAGCCCGGGCGCATTTCGTTTTTAACATTATTGGAGTTATTTGGATGTTGCTTTTATTCAACTTTTTTATTGATTTTATCGTATCAGCCTGGGAGCCTTTCCAGACTTTCATCGAACAATATACGGGCAGCCTGGGTAAAGGTAAAGAGGAATTTCAGCTCTCACTCTTCCATACTACCTTCAATATATTCAACATGGCATTGATGATCGGTTTCGTAAAAGTCATCGCTAATTTTGTTACTCGAATTACACCATCTAAAGGAAACGAAGATGAAAGTTATCGATTGGAATATATCAGCTCTTCCTTAAAAACACCAGAGCTTTCCATGGTAGAGGTTCAGAAAGAGGTTGCAAAGTTTGGTGAGATCGCAGGTCGTATGTCTGGCTTTACACAAAAGTTAATCTCTACTACTGATCCGAAGGAGCGCAAGGAGATGCTCAAAAAAATTGGGGAGTATGAAGAAATTACGGATCGAATAGAAATAGAATTAACTGAATACCTAACAAAGATTTCGAGAGAAGATATTACTCCCCGAACCTCTGTTAGAATCAGAAGCATCATGAACATTTGTAATGACCTGGAACGTATTGGTGATGTCTTCTATCAAATGTCAAAAACAATTGAAAAGAAAACAGAAGATAAGGTTTGGTTTAACCCGCACCAACGCAAACGTATGGAAGAAATGTTTGTCCTGGTTGGAGAAGCCTTCACTGAAATGATATCTAACTTATCAGCAGAGCAATATTCTAAAGTCTCTAAAGATCAAGCCATCATACTTGAAAATAAAATTGATGTACAACGCAATCTGATGCGTAAAGAAAATGCAGAAATGGTTGCTTCTCCTACAGAAGATTACAACATCAAAAGTGCGATGATTTACAATACACTCTTTTCTTCTCTTGAAAAAGTAGGTGATCATATTATTAATGTGAATGAGGCGATTGTTGGGGAGATATAAAAGGTGGGAAGTTGGAAGCGGGAAGTTGGAAGCGGGAAGTTGGAAGCTTCCCTCTTCCACCTCCCCTCTACCTCGTGCCAAATAGTCAAAAAAAACCTCCACTTCAGCCATGAGTCAACTCAAAGAAATCGCCTCCGTATTTTTCAAATTAGGCTTCTTCGCTTTCGGCGGACCAGCGGCACACGTAGCCATGATGGAAGAAGAAATAGTAGAAAAAAGAAAGTGGATGAGCCGTCAACATTTTCTGGACTTGATGGGTGCCACTAATTTAATTCCTGGCCCCAACAGTACCGAAATGACCATGCACTGTGGGCATGAGCGTGGTGGTTGGAAAGGACTTTTTGTAGCCGGTATTTGTTTTATTTTTCCTGCTGTTTTGCTAACCGGTATCCTTGCACACTTTTACGTCAAGTATGGCCAACTGCCAAATATAGAACCATTGATTTTGGGTATTAAACCTGCGGTGTTGGCAGTGATTTTGAGCGCGGTGGTAAAACTGGGAAAGAAGGCCGTTAAAAATTATGAATTGGCGGCACTGGGTATTTTGACACTGGCGCTGAGCTTGTGGGGCATGAGTGAAGTGCTGGCTTTGTTGCTGACGGGCGTGCTGGGGACGGTTTATTTTTCGATTCGGAATAGCGGCGCCAGAGGTACTATAAACTCCTTTCTGCCCATTATGTTTTTGCAAGGTTTTACCTTTGATGCCAATACCCTTAAAATATTTTTGACCTTTCTGAAAGTCGGTGCCATTCTCTATGGTAGCGGTTATGTACTTTTTGCTTATCTCGATGCGGAGTTGGTGAGCACGGGTTTGCTGACGCGGGCGGAGTTGATTGATGCGATTGCGATTGGGCAGTTTACGCCGGGTCCTGTTTTATCGACGGCTACGTTTATTGGTTATCAACTGGGTGGTTGGTCGGGCGCGATTGCGGCGAGTGTTGGTATTTTCCTTCCCTCCTTTCTTTTTGTTTGGCTGCTCAACCCCTGGATTCCAAAAATGCGTCAATCTAAAATCTTGTCTTACCTGCTGGATTCGGTGAACGTGGCTGCTGTGGCGATTATGGTATCGGTGCTGATAAAAATGGGTGGCGATGTATTGATTGACTGGCGTGCCTGGTTGATTTGCGGATTGGGGCTTTTGGCGGTTTTTCAGTTTAAGTTGAATTCTATGTGGGTGATTTTAGGAGGTGCTATATTGGGTTATGCTTTGAGTTTTGTTTGATGTAGCTAAGGTCTAAGTATTTGTCTATACGAGTTGCCACTATTTTATTTTTTTATCATGGAGACACAGAGGACATGGAGAGCCCGTAATCATAACGTGATTGTAGAGTACACAGCGTTTCTTTTAGCTTAAGCTAAAAGCCCACGATCGACCTGACGTTCGTGTACTAAGGTGTACAGTTTGCAGGGGTAAACTTGCGTCGCTTTTGTCGCAGGCAGGTTAGGTGCAGCGCACCGGCACCGTTTGTAAAAAAACGGTAGCCCCTTTATAAAAGGTGCAGCGCACCGGCACCGTCATCCTGAGTGATGTGCCCGTTGAGTATAAATGTTTGTAGTATTTACCAAACGGTGCCGGTGCGCTGTGTACTAAGTTGCTTTACATGTTGAACAGGTTATTTTTTGTGCGTACAAGTCAATTTTTTTGAGCATAGCCTTAGCTATTTGAACAGCATGAAAGCCTATCGGGCTGGCGCCCGCTAGACGGGCCAGACTTACAGAAAACGGAATTAGTAGACGATCTGTTCCGTCTTCCGTCTTAAAGAAGATACTACGGAATAGTTACATTTATTTTTCAAACAACTTCTCCAACTCAAGATGCGTAATCACCAATTCATTCTCCGCCATCAGTGGCAACCAAAGCACCCCACTCTTCTCCTCATAATAAAAATCCGCTGGACCTAGCATGACATCTTCCATCGCCGCCTGTACTTTTTTACTTTCCAAATTATAAACCATCAACTGACCGCCCTTCTCAAAGTCCTTCCAGTCGGTGAACAAAACATACTTATCTTCCACCAGTTGAATGCCATCCAAATATCCCTGATAAGGCATTAACTCTGTTTGTTTAATATTTTTTTGATTTAAATCAGCTTCCATTATTACGCCGACTGGTTCCCCTTCGATTCCAAATCCCGCCATCAATAATCGGTTTGTTTTTACGTCAAAAAACAAACCGTTGACGCCAGTCATGTCGCCATATATTTCAAAAATCTCAAAACCACCTTCTCCATAAGTGTCTACTTCAAAAATATAACCAATATCCGTAGCTGAAACCAGTAGATACTGGTTGTCTTTAACCACCAGGTCATTCAGAAAGACTGTTCCATATCGCTGAATTTCTATTTCAAAAACTTTTTTCTGACGCTTTATGTCAAAGCCTCTCACTTTATCAACATCCGCTGTATATATAACGCCATTCAAAATCGCCATCCCTTTTGGAGCATCCAACCCTTCCATCCATTTCAGCTCCAACACTTCACCGTCAGCATTTAGTTGACTGATAAATCCATCTCCATCTTTCTCACTAGGCAGCAGCTCCCGACCTACGTTGGAAACGTAGTAGTACGTTCCATCAGTAGCGACACTTTCTGGTGAATGAAATCCGCTTACAACTTTCTGTGCATTACCTTTATGGTAAGACTTGACATTTGCCAGGACTGCCTGTTCCATTGTAGTATCTTCATCCACCACTACACCTGGCTCTGTAGTGTCCGCTTTGGGCTTTTCATTCTTGCAGGAGAAAAACAGCAAAAACAGTAAGAATACACTAGACAATTTATTTAGCATAGGAAAAATTAATTTGTTGGCGCAAAGGTCGGAATTATTCGTGAGAAAAGGATGATATAGGGTGGGAAGTTGGAAGTGGGAAGTGGGAAGCTCACTCGAGCGTGTTCGTCGAAGAGCGAATGCCCCCGGGACTGTTCTGTAAACTGTGTTTTTCAATCAAAACTTCAACCAAAATCAAAAATTTCACACGATCGGAAAAACGCTGCTCATAACAAACAGATTGTCAGTTAAATAGGAGGATCACGATTAACGTGTGCGTCGAAGCCTTTCTCAGGAGCCGAAGCCTTTCTTAGGAGCCGAAGCCTTGGCGAAGGATCTGGCGTAGGATCTGGCGAAGGAGTAGGGACTTTTGATTTTGATTGAATTTTTGATTTTGATTTAAAAACCATCAGACACACTTAAATAAATACCCCCAATGCCTTATGACCACGTTAGATGGCGCTGTCCACTTCCCACCTCCAACTTCCCACCTCTCAAATCCTCAAACAACAAGTTGACTCAAAATACTAGCATCCTTTATCTTCCGATCCTCTGCCAGCATCATCGCCTTGCTAATAATAATCGACAACATCTGATCCCCTTCAAATGGCAAAAATATTTTCTGCCCTTTTTCTTCTTTTCGATTTGGAACAATGCAAAGGTATTGATCATTGGGTTCCATCAGAATGTTACCACTACCTATATGGATTTTGTAAATTCGGAGATCCCCCTTTACTACGAGATAGCGACCGCTGAAGCTACAGCGAGATGCGATCTTCAGTCGGGGAACCAGGTTTTGCAAAACTTCTTTGCGTATTTTTGAAGACTCTGATAACTCCGCAAAAGAATAATTGCGCCAGTAGTCATCCATGCCTTCGTCGCCTCCGTCCTGCCAGTTCGGATCATTACCGATGCTGGTAACACCGACATAGAGATCGACATCGCGCATCACTTCTGAGAAAACAATGGCGGGTACATCTGCCATCTCGAGCTGCACATCATCTTCGTAAAAACGAACCTGATCCGTAAACACATAATTGAAAACACCTCCCGGAGTAGTGTCACCGCTATCCCAATCCACCTCTACCCAAAACTCGGCGCTCATATTCCAATGTGGTAATTGTAATGTTGGCATATTGTGGCCGTCCCATTGCCCAAGAACAGCAAACTTCCAGCCACGTACTTTACAAAGTGCACCGAATTGATGCTGTCGCAAAATATGTGCAGCAAATCGATTGGAATAATCCTCCGTTTCCAACTCGGCATCTGTCACGATATAAATTTCGCGATAAGCCTGTTTGAAGGCTTGTTGGATTTCTAATTCCGCCAACCGATTGCGCCATTGCAGAATAGTATCTGAAGAAAAACCAATCGGGTGCCATAGTACTACTTTTGTTTTTTCAGTAATCCAGTCCACCTCATTGCCGCCTATATCTTCCCATACGCCACGGTTCCAAATGGCGGTTGCCTTTTTTTTGCCTTTAGCAAAATGCCAAATCAAACTTTTTGCGATGAAGCCAACTAGTGGGTGATCGATATAATAAGGTGCCCAGTCTTTGTAAGACCATTCGCGTTGTTTCAAATAAAACTGCTCGATACGATTTCGCTGGACGGGTAAGTAAGTTTTTATGTCTTTCGCTTTTTTGCTAAACAGAGCCAGTGCTTCTTTATTAGGTGCTTTGACTGCTCGCGGGATAGCTTTGATTGGTATATCACTTTTGTAAAAACTGAGATCGATTTGCCCTACTTTTTTGACTGTCAGTTTTGCTTTATATAAGCCCATGTCGAGCATGGAACTGTGATTGGGGTCGAGCCCAAAATCGGAAATCACCATCTCCTCCATTTCATCAGCGGTCTTCCCTTCCTTTTCCGCAATCGCTTCGATATATTTATTGACTTGCTTTTGCAAAGAAGCGTATTTTATTTTCATTCGAAAGTGGGTCAGTTTTTCGACGCCCACTTCAAAAGGCAAAGTAGCGAAAGCGTACAGACAGGCATTTCCCAACTTCGCAGAAAGTGCTCCGTGTCCCGGTATTTTTTTAAAACACCAAAGTCCTAATTTTTCAACTGTTCTAGTCAAACGATCATCGTTGATAAACCCGGAGAGCCAAATAAAGCCTTTGATTAATTCCTGAAAGCGATCGTTTAGGAAATGAATTTCACCCTGTACTTTTCGAAGGCGGTGCCCTTCCTGAATGATGCTGGTGACGGTTTCTAAAAAACGTTGCACCTGAGTCGCTACCTTTTCTTCATCCATTTGCAGGAGCAAGGTGCTGACTTCAGTGATCCATTTTTGATTGGGTTTTGCCGTTTTCTTTTTGAGGCAAAGATTGAAGAGGAGCTGCCAGTCTGTTTTTTCCTGGCGTCCCATTTCGTTGTAGAACTCAGATAGTTCTTCCTGAAAGGTTTCTATTTGATTTTTGTTACTTAGATGTTTCATGATACAAACTACCTACTTGTAAAAACTTTACCAACAATCTGTTTCCTAAATAGTTTTTTTTACCAACGGTAAAGTAGAAAGAAATTTCAGCTTACAAGAGAAGCAAAACAATAGTGCATTGAAATTCCCATTCCCATTCCCATTCCCTATCCTCCCACCAAAGGCGTCAACCGAACAAAACTAACGGAGGTATCATCAGAGAAAATAATAGGATCTTCCAAATCACCAATTTGAAAATTATCTACCAAAACAAAAAATCCATTTTTCTGAAAAGCATCCAGTGCAATATAATATTGTTGTTCTGCATCAATCTTACGCTTCTTGCGGAGGCGGTAACCATTGAGAACAGCCTCTGCTTCTTCTGGTTGAACCAAACCATTGAACACAGCCGGTTTTTTAGCATTATAAGCTTCCACTTCCTGAAATACTCTTGCCCGGATTAACTCTTTCACCGTAATGGCCTCCGCTTCTACTTCCACGATTAACTGGTGGAGCAGCTTGCCTGTCATTGATTCGTCCTTTATGGTTATTTGTGCCATGTTGTTGTTTTTTCCTATTCAGCGAGTCATGTTGGATATTGGATGTTAGTTTAAACTTTTAAAGTACAGAAGCGAAGGTACGGTTTTTAGATTTTAAATGAAAGATGGGGTTGATTTATTACCTTTACCGAATGGACGAAAAGCAAGTTAAAATACAGCACTACCTTCAGATCTATTTCAAAGGAGAAAAGCAACAAAGTATGATTTTCATGCTCGGTGGTATTTTGGCGCTGACACTTGGGACGCTGGGTATGTTCTACTTCGAAACTGCCCTTTGGAAAGGAGCCGCTACGCCATTTTTAGTCATTGGTTTAGTACAATTAGTAGTTGGATCGGCTAGTTATTTTCGAACCAATAAACAGGTAAGTAAGTTGATTGAGCAATTGGAGGATCAGACGCAGATCTTTTTCACGGAAGAAACTGCTCGGATGGAGAAGGTGCTCAAAGATTTTAAAACGTACAAAGCAGTTGTCTTGCTATTCTTTCTCCTTGGCTTTTTATTTTTGATGCTGGGCGCATTTGGCGGTTGGGGTCAATTCACGCTTGGGAGCGGCGTGGCACTTCTATGGCAGTGTGGCTCCATCTATCTTATGGATACCCTTGCCGAGTATCGGGCTGATTTTTATAAGCTGAAACTTAAAAAATTTGATTCTAAAGTTTAGTCTTTAGTACCTGTTCAAGCAGTACCTGCTTTAAGACCGGAGACCAAAGTTTCTCGCTAACGCGTTTAAGAACCGGAAAGCCTGTCCAACTGCCAGACGGGCTCTATCGCGTAGCAAAGAGACTTGCGCCCGCGTGCCCGCCGAAGCTTTAGTGGCCTCCGTGCTTCCAGGCTGAAGCTTTCTCCGGCGGACGAAGCCTATGGCGAAGGACTCGGCGAAAGCGTTCGGACATAGCCCTTTTGGCGGCGTACGAGGAGCAGCTAAGTGAATAAAAGAGCGCTTAAATATCAACACAGCTCGGAAATTCCTTTGGGCCCGTCTGGTTAGCCGGACAGGCTTTCCGGCCTTTATATCCGTATTTTCTGTCTTCCATCTTCGATCTATTCAACAGAGGACTGGAATAGTTACATAAATGTTAAAAAGGCTCACTTGCGACCCAAAGCCTTTCCATATTTATAAGGAAAGAAAGTATTTGCCTATCTTACAGGCTTTTTGAAATGACAAATATTCTTGACATGAACACGTGGATACAGATTATCAAACCCTTTACATTTCTCCTCATTTTTACCGGACTCCTTTTAACATTTAGTTGTAAAACTACCAGTACCGTTTCTATCCAACAAATAACTGGCAACTGGCAGGAAAAAGAACCTACCGAAGTGGTGCAATATGTAGGCTCCAGCCACTACATCGAATTTTCGGCAAATAATACTTTCCAGCTCTCACAAAACCATTGGACGGACATGCTCGATCCCAATGCTCCCTGCCGCGCCAACCGCACTGACTATATCAAAGGTTTTTACAAACTAAAAGGCAGCACACTAAAACTTACTGGCAGCTACTACGATACCATCAGCTTTGTCAATAAAAAGCCTAATTGCAAGAACCAGTCAGCATTCAATCAGACTTACCAAATTGAAATCACCGCTGATGGTGAACGGGTGACGTTGGACAAAAATGAAGTTCAGCCTGATCAACAAATCCTCCTAATTAAGCAATGAAGTTGTTTTAAGTTATTTGCTATACCTGCGGATAAGGCATTGACTCTCAGACCTTCAGCTTTTCCTCGTGCCCGTAGCTTGCTCCTACGCCAGATCCTACGCCAAGGCTTCGGCTCCTAAGAAAGGCTTCGGCAGCACAAGGCTGTAAGGGATGTTGGTGCTCGTCTATCGGTGAGAAATACAGTACGGAGCCTGTCGGGCTGGCGCTTCGCCAGATGGGGGGCACCGTTAAACGAGCACCAACATCCGTCACGTCAGCCTTTTGCTGGCCGTGACAAACATCCAACCTCCCTCTTCCCGCCCTCACTATCTCCTCTTCCTAGGGTTCCCAAAAATACCGAAACGCAACGTCAGTGTTCCAACAAAATTATCAAAGTCACCTTCTTCATAACCGGATAGAGATGGGTCAATTCCATCTACGAAGCGATAGCCTCCAGAAAAACCAATTTTGAAAAAACGGAAAACATTTAGTTCTGCGCCTAGCTCCGGAGTCAACACAAAAATGGCATCCTGATAATCGAAATCTTCATCGCTGAATTCGATTTTCAAACCACCCCAACCGACTTTCACAGAAGAGTAGAGATGTACCAATTTGAACTGATTCAGCGTGTAACCAACCCACAATCCGCCGTGACCTATTTCCAATTTCTCCCAATCATTTTTAAGAATAGAGTTGTCTACAGCCCCCAAACCGTAGGCCCCTATGAAGAAATTGTCAATGACCAAACCACCTCCACCTCCGGCAGAAACATCGAAGTTATCACCAAAATTACTGTACTCAAAAATGGGTCCGCCAAAGGCACCAACAACATGTGTTCTATTGAAAAGTGTTTCGTGGCGTTGGTTGTAGTTGCGGCTACGTGCTTTGTCATCATCATAATCATCGTCCTGCGCAAAAGAGGTGAACGAGATTAAACCAATACATAAAACCAATACTAGCTTTTTCATAATTTATTTTTTTAAATGTTTAGTGACTCCATATTTTGGTACTAACCTCAGATATGGTTTGCTTTGTTTTATCAAACGATCCTGACTCACCAGCCACTAATAAAATCTTATCGGAGGCATTAGATTTGTTTTCAAGTGCCACTTTTCCTGTTTCGACGGTGACTTCTACCGTTTTTTCATTGGGGTAAGCCCTTACGTTGAAGCTGGTTCCCAGTACGGTTATTTTAGAAGCACTACTTAAGATTTCGAATGGCTTTCCATCCATCTTTTGTACGTCAGAAAAGGCTTCTTAGATTGACCATTTCATCAAACATCGCTTGATGCTTTGAGTCCGATTCTACCCTAGCCATGAAGGCCTTCTCCTCTTGCGGGGGAAGTTCTCCTGCCAAATACCGGGCAATTTCTTCTGTATGATTCTTTTTGGTTCTTCGTCAAATCTAGTGGATTTCTATTCTATCGTAAATGAACTACCCCACCGCAAGCGGACGGGGTATCGCCGCATGTGGCTTAACTCTTTGAAATGTTTTCCGACGCAAGTCGGGGGAATTCATTAGATTAAAACCGTCAGACTGCTGATTCCTTCCGTTCTCTCACCAAAATCAATCAGATAATTATCTATATGCTTATTCCCATCAATTTCGGACGTTTCAGCACTATAATTTTTTATTTTTCACTGGAATACTATTGTTATTTGTGTGATTTCTTTTATTTTGGCAATCAAAGTAGTAGCCACTAAAATTTTCCCGCAATCTTATCCACTATACTTCTAACGAATTCTAGGGACAATAAGTCTTGAAAATACGTGACTTTTCCCTAAATTCGGCAGTCTTAAAGGAGGTAGTTTTACTCAGAACTTCCTTTCATTAAGACTTAAGCAGGTAGTCAAATTAAAATTAGCTAATAACTTCTGCGCCTTTTGAAGCTATACTTCCTTGTTTTTTGAAGCAATCCAGCTAGGATTACTTCAACGTAGCAAGTCGCCTAGCTTCAAAATCCATCAGAAGTTATTGCAAACACAGTTTTGACTAACTGCTTATAAAGAAGTTGTTTTAAGTTATTCCCTATGGCTGCGCGTAAGCCATTGATCCCGTGGATCTTCAGCTATTTTCCTTCCCGTAGCTTTGGCTACGAAAAGTAAAATAGGCTGTCCCGTCGAATGACGGGAA
>Ga0209187_1002462_pt1 | contig 17539 bp, 16 predicted proteins | sample BantaG_FD_187430 | JGI IMG/M metagenome (GOLD analysis project Ga0209187, IMG submission 187430) | Marine algal microbial communities from Bantry Bay, Ireland - BantryBay_4 metaG (SPAdes) (version 2) | ecosystem: Host-associated > Algae > Red algae > Unclassified | place: Bantry Bay, Ireland... | reverse complement strand
TGCGCTATTGGTAAACCCTCAACAATATGCTGAGTACTTAAAAAGACAAAATTCGTTTATTCCAGGTATTAAGCCAGGAACTCAAACGCAAGATTATATAGATACACTTACTACAAGAATTACATTACCTGGTTCAGTATTCCTAGGACTTATATCAATATTGCCAGCATTTATAGCAAAGTTTGGTGTGAATGATGCTTTTGCATTGTTTTTTGGTGGAACTTCATTATTGATATTAGTAGGTGTAGTATTAGATACTCTACAGCAAATCGAGAGCTACCTATTGATGAGAAAATATGATGGACTTGTTAAGTCAGGTAGACTTAAAGGAAGAAGTGGCATGCAACAAATTGGTGCTAGTTTTTAATTCGACTTTATTAATTATTTATTGAGCAGTTTACAAGTTGTTGTAAAATTGATCTTTAATGCAGAATATATTTGAGTAGCTAAAGTGATACTCTAAAACCAAGCAGACTCAATTTATTTTGTACTCTTGGTGGTGCTTGAAATACAGTTTATTAAAAAGAAATGTGTTTGAGTGTCGTAATGGAATTTTGTTGATTAAAGTACTTACAATTCATATTGAGAATGACCATTTAAAATAAATGGTTTAAAACAGTATAATTTAAAATAAAAAGGCGATATTTGCACTCCGAAAAAAGGGCTGATGATATTATTGGTCTTTTATGGAAGTAGTTTAATTGGAAGAACTTACTAAAGAATATAATGGCAAAGCAAGAATTAATAAAACTAGATGGAATAATAGATGAAGCACTTTCAAATGCTATGTTTAGGGTTCGTCTAGAAAATGGACATTTAATAGTGGCTACGATATCAGGTAAAATGAGAATGAATTACATTAGAATTTTACCAGGTGATAAAGTAGCGGTAGAAATGTCTCCTTATGATTTGTCAAGAGGAAGAATAACATACAGATATAAATAAACCGAAAGGTGTTAAATATATATACTAATGAAAGTAAGAGCATCAGTAAAGAAGAGATCTGCAGATTGTAAGATCGTTAGAAGAAAAGGGAGACTTTATGTTATAAACAAAAAGAATCCAAGATTTAAGCAAAGACAAGGTTAATAATCTAAAGTATAATAACATGGCAAGAATTGCTGGGGTAGATTTACCTAAAAACAAAAGAGGTGTTATTGGTCTTACCTATATCTACGGTATTGGAAGGACTAGGTCTGAAGAAATTTTAGCGATTGCTGAAATTTCTGTTCACACAAAAGTGAAAGAATGGACAGATGACAATATCAAAATGATATCTGGACTTATCCAAAATCAGTACAGAGTTGAAGGAGAATTGAGAAGTGAAATCCAAATGAATATTAAAAGATTGATGGATATAGCTTGTTATAGAGGACTTCGTCATAGAAAAGGGTTGCCTTTAAGAGGACAAAGAACTCAAACTAACGCTCGTACTAGAAAGGGTAAAAAGAAGACTGTTGCTAACAAGAAGAAAGTAACTAAATAACAAATCTTAATTAGTTAGAATTATGGCTAAAGGAAAAAAAGTTAAAAAGAGAAATGTAAAAGTTGACTCTGCTGGAATAGTTTACATTCAAGCAAGTTTCAATAACATTATTATCTCGATTACTAACAAACAAGGTCAAGTAATAAGTTGGTCTTCAGCAGGTAAAGCTGGATTTAGAGGGTCAAAAAAGAATACTCCGTATGCAGCTCAAATGGCAGCAAATGATGCGGCATCAACTGCATATGAAGCTGGAATGAGAAGTGCAGAAGTATTTGTTAAAGGACCTGGATCAGGTAGAGAATCTGCGATTAGAGCAATAGACGGTTCTGGTATCAAAGTTTCTAAGATCAAAGATGTTACACCTATACCTCATAATGGGTGTAGACCTCCTAAGAAAAGAAGAGTTTAATATTCAGTTTGTTTAACTGATAAAATATATAGTCAATGGCAAGATATACTGGACCAAGAACTAAAAAAGCAAGAGCCTTAGGCGAAGCTATATTCGGTGCTGATAAAGCATTTGAAAGAAGAAAGTACCCACCTGGTCAACATGGTGGAGGAGGTAGTGGTGGAAAAAGACGTAAGCAAAAGTCTGACTATGCACTGCAACTTATGGAAAAGCAAAAAGCTAAATATACTTATGGTATGTTAGAGCGTCAGTTTCGAAACTTGTTTAAAAAAGCAAGCAGAAAAAGTGGTGTTACAGGCGAAATCTTACTTCAATATTTAGAAGGGAGATTAGATAATACTGTGTTTAGACTAGGTATTGCTCCAACAAGAAGAGGCGCAAGACAGTTAGTAGGACATAAGCATATCATGGTCAATGGTGTTGTTACAAACGTTCCTTCGATGTTACTAAAGCCTGGAGATATTGTTTCTGTTAGAGGTAAAAGTAGAAACCTTGAAGTAATTGATAATTCTGTAAAATCAAAGTCTGATGTTAGAAATTGGGGTTGGTTAGAATGGAATACTGATAGAATGGAAGGTAAATTCCTAGCTTATCCAGAAAGAGACAAAATTCCTGAAAAGATCAATGAGCAATTGATCGTAGAATTATACTCTAAGTAATAAATTGGAATGGCCATCTTTTAGATGGTCTATTTCTATTTTTTCCCGTTTCACAAAAAAACTAAGACTGAATGAGCATTCTAAATTTTCAAAAGCCTGATAAAATATTATTACAAAAAGCTGATGAATTTGACGGAACTTTCGAATTTAAACCTTTGGAGCCAGGATTTGGTCAAACTATAGGTAATTCATTAAGAAGAGTTTTGTTGTCTTCATTAGAAGGATATGCAATATCAGCTGTAAGGATAGCAGGTGTTGATCACGAATTTTCAACTATTCAAGGTGTTGTTCAAGATGTAGTTGATATTATTTTGAACCTTAAGCAGGTTAGATTAAAGCCAATGATTGTTGATGAAAACAATACAGAGGAAAAGATCTACTTGACCATAACTGGTAAAGATGAATTTAGAGCTGGTGATATAGAAGCTAGCACTAATGTATTTAAAGTAATGAACCCGGATCTTTTGATTTGTCAAATGGAACCGTCAGTTAACTTAGAAATTGAGTTTACCGTTACTAAAGGTAGAGGTTATGTGCCTGCAGATGAAAATTTACCAAAAGACGCACCAATTGGTGTAGTACCTGTAGATGCAATTTATACTCCGATTAAGAAAGTTGCATACAAAATAGAAAATACTAGAGTTGGTCAAAGAACAGATTACGAAAAATTAACTGTTGAGATTAAAACTGATGGTACGATTCATCCTGAGGAAGCTGTGAAAGAAGCTTCAAGAATTTTGATTCAGCACTTAATGTTGATCACAGATGAAAATATAACATTCAATGATTCTTCTTCAAGAGAAGAGAATATTGTTGATGAGCATATCCTACATATGAGAAAGCTTCTTAAGACTTCTCTAGAGGATTTAGATCTGTCTGTAAGAGCATATAATTGTCTTAAGGCAGCTAAGATTAATTCATTAGGTGAGATGGTTAGATACGATACTCATGAATTATTAAAGTTCAGAAACTTCGGTAAAAAATCACTTGTAGAAATTGAAGAGTTACTTCAAAACAAAGGTTTGACCTTTGGTATGGATTTATCAAAATATAAATTAGACGAAGATTAATTAGATTAATACTTATTCGCTCAGCTCCAAATATCGTATTTGGGAGATCATATAACATTTGTTAACATTACTGTAGATAACCTAAAGGCTGATACTTGGTTTCAGTAAAGTGACAAAACGTAAATCATATTTAAGATGAGACACGGAAAGAAATTTAACCATTTGAAAAGAAAGAAGGGGCACAGAGATGCAACTTTAAGAGCATTGTCAGTGTCATTGATTATGCACAAAAGAATCAATACTACTCTAGCAAAAGCAAAAGCGCTTAGAAAGTTTATTGAGCCAGTAATTACTAAATCTAAAAGTAATACTACGCATTCAAGAAGATTAGTATTTTCTAATTTAATGCATAAGGAAGCTGTTAAAGAACTGTTTAATGAAGTAGCCGGAAAAGTTGCTGACAGACCAGGTGGATATACTAGAGTTATAAAAACTGGATTTAGAAAAACGGATTCCGCTGAAATGGCAATTATAGAGCTTGTGGATTATAATTCAGACTACGATTCTGGTAGTTCAACTACTAAGTCAAAAGGAAGGAGAAGTAGAAGAGGTGGGAAAAAAGCTGCAGTTACTCCTCCAGTAAATACAAATGAAGAAGAATAATTAGATTCTTTAATAATATAATAGAAGGGTATTACTTTAATTAGTAGTACCCTTTTTTATTATTCGTTACGTCTAGAAATTAAGAGCTTAAGATTCTTATTTAACCAAAATAGAATTGTACAAATCGTAGTTTTATTCTAAAGAATTTAAATCCTTAGTATTAATTTTTGCCTATGTTGGGATATTCCATAGTACTGAATATCCTTAATTTATATAGCAAATTGATCTTTTACTTCTTAACAATTACACCGTTTTACGATGATTATACGGAAATATGAGTTAATATTTTTCAATTGAACTTTTCGCTCGCCCAAGTGTGGCTTGTTTCGAAGAGACAAACGCACGGAGGCGAATGCGCTGGGCGTTCATTTTTGGCTTGGCTATAGCGCTTACCAGTGCAAACCTTCGGCCAAAAGCGATTCGTAGAACTTGGGCGTTTTGCTTTGCAAAGCCATCTTTGACCAAAAAACGAGTGTTTGCTACGCATCGGGTGTTTTCTTCGAATCGGGTGTTTTCTTCGAAAGCCAGCCCTTGAACCATCCCTTATACCATCTCTTGTTCCAAGGCTTTACCCGTTGGGCTTGCATGTTTGCTTCGCAAGCCATCGTTGGCCTGATTCTTAACGCCATTAGGATCACATTTTGACTGAGCTCACAAAACTCTCCGCCAACTGGCGGATCAAACAGTTGCTGAACGGTGTAACGAATAGAATATTCGTGGGCTGTTTGTGAGCTCTTAACGCCAAAATATAATCCTAATGACCGTTGGTCTTGGGTAATTAGTATACAAATTACCTCTTGACTAAATCAGCTAAGGCTAATTAAACTAATTTAAAAGGATACCATTTTAAAAAGTTACCTCTTTACTAGTAAACTGAATCAATTAAGTTATTGGTGTGCTTACTTCTAAACAGCCCTATGTTTTTTACTGAAGAAAACTCTAGTAATTGTTTTTTATTTTAATTCAGTGTTTGCTATTGCATTAGTGAAATTTGTACTAATTAGAATATACAAACCAATAATAAAAAATACAGCTAGCGCTAGTACACTGTATCTCATATCTCCAGTTAGATTATCTACTATACCAAATGCCATAGTTCCAGCTACTATCGCCACTTTATATAGAACATCATAAAAACTAAAATAAGAAGTAACATCAGGTGAATCTTTATCTATCATTTTTGAATAGGTAGACCGTGATACTGATTGTATTCCACCCATGACTAATCCTACCGCAGCGGAGATTATATAGAATAATGGTTTTCCATTGCAAAAATGTGCAGCAATACAAATGACTAACCATATTGTTACCATAATAATTAAAGCTTTTTTATTACCCAAGCGATCACTCATATAAGCAAATATATATGCACCTGCAATACCTACAAGTTGAAGAACGATAACTATGATTATCATTTCACTAGCTTCGAAATAAAGTATTTTTTCTGCAAATGGTGTTGCTAAATATATTATAGTTTGTACTCCAGCAGAATAGAAAAAGAAAGCCATTAAAAATTTTCGAACATCCTTTTTGTGACGGAGTTCTCCAGCGACTTTCTTTATTTCCAAAAATCCTTTTTTGAATACATTTTTGTTAGTAAATATCTTCTGGTCTTCAGGTAAGTATTTAAATGTTATCATAGCAAAACCTAACCACCAGGCTCCAACCAAAACAAATCCAATACGCGCAGGCATACGGTCATCAACTATTCCATACCAATCAGGTTTTAGGACCATTGTAAGAATGAAAAGCAGAAGTATAACACTACCTATATATCCAGCGGCAAAGCCTTTGGCGCTAACCTTATCATATCGATCTTCAGTCACTATAAGTGGGAGATAGGAGTTATAAAACACAATACCACCAGCAAATCCGATTGTAGCAAGAATAAATGCAGATGTTCCAAGCCATAAATGTGATTCATCACTAAAAAACCAAAGTGACATACACGCCAGGGATCCCATAAAAGTAAACATCTTTAGAAAGTATAACCGTTTGCCTGTATAATCCGCTATCCCTGACAGAATAGGGGAGAGAAAAGCAATTAAGATATAAGAAAAAGCAACGGCAAAACTATATAATGCTGTATTCGTAAAAGAGTACCCTCCGAGTTCAATAAGATCTGGTGTGTTTTTGACAAAATATACTGGAAAGATAGCTGTAGATATAACCAAAGCATATGCAGAATTTGCCCAATCAAATAGAGCCCATGCATTAATAGTCTTTTTTACATTTTTGATTATTTCAGCCATAAGGATTTTAATTCAGATGGCTAAGATAAGATAACCAAGTGAATAAATTATAAAGAACTTATTACGCTCATTTGTATCTATGCTAAAGTCATATCTTAGAAGTAATTAGCTATTTTAGATAAGATTATCTTATTCTTTCGTTAAAAACTATTAAAGATTGAGAGGTTCTGTTACTTTTGCGCTTTTTACGACGATAATGTATTGGAAAGAGCAATCACAAGAAAAAGCGATTGCAGATAATATTACATAAAAACATAATAATGAAGAATTTTAAAAGAGCGACAATAACAATGATGATAGCAATATTTGTTGTTTCTATATCATGGTCTCAAAAATTTGGTCACATAAACTCCCAACAATTATTAGTTGAATCTCCTCTAGTGAAGGAAGCTGATACGAAGATCACTGAATATCAAAATACTCTAATTTCAAAAGGTGAAACTATGGTTAAAAAATTCGAAGGGGAATATGAATCATATGTAAAAGATAGAGAGGCTGGATTATTGAGCCAAATCCAAATGCAACAAAGAGAAAGTGCATTACAAGCTACTCAGCAATCAATTCAGAAATATGAGCAAGAAGTTCAACAAAAGTTGGCTATGAAAAGAGAAGAGTTATATAAACCTATCTTGGATAAAGTTAAAGTAGCAATTGATAACCTAGGTAAGTCAGGGGAATATACAATGATCTTTGATACGTCTACAAATGGCCTTTTATTTGCCATGGAAGGCGAAGATTTATTGGCAAAGGTAAAAGCGAATCTTGGTTGGTAATTAAGCGGATTAAAAAAGATACATATTATGGCTTCCATTTATTGGAAGCCATTTTTATTTGATGTTATTATTTTTTTCGTAAATGTAATTGTATAAAATTTTGTATCATATATCTGTCTATGACTCCTATTATTTGTTCTTCATCATCGATAGCAACAATAGCAACTCCTTCTTTATTCATTCTCTCAAATAGGTATTTTAGAGTAACATTTTTATTTACACGCAAAATATTTGTACTCATATATTGATTTGCAATTGTCGTATCTAATAAGTTGTCTTTGTAAGCTTGTTTTAAAAACAGTTCTGGCATGACTCCCGAGATATTACCCATTGAATCAAATACAATAAAGTTCTTTTCTCCCCCTTTTATATATTTATCAAACATAGTTCGTAGTGGTTCAGAAATATGAATTCTGGAATAGTCTGTCTTCATTATATCAGTAACAATTGCTTTTTCTAATATACTTTCTATTAATACTTGATTCTTTTCTGCTCCAGCCATAGCGAAAACAAATATTCCTATGAATATCAGCATGTAATCTTTTGAGTAAACTGCAAATCCTATAAAACTGACTGCAAGTATTCTTCCGGTTAACGCTGCCCATTGAGTACCTTTTACTTTACCCATTCTCATGGTCAATAGTGCTCTAAGTATTCGTCCACCATCCATGGGGAAGGCAGGGATTAAGTTAAACAGAAATAGAACAACATTCGTCCAAATAAGAAGTCCAAAAAATCCATTTATCGTTGCAATATTATCAAGTGGATTATCAACGAGTTCCATAAAGGAAATGTTTTGATTAAAAGCAAATAGAATTACAAATAAAATTAGACCTATAACTACATTAACTAAAGGTCCTGCGATCGCCACAATTAGCTCTTGTATCGGTTTTTCTGGTAATCGCTCTAATCTAGCTAAACCTCCAATTGGAGAAATAATAATGTCAAGTGTTTTTACTCCATATCTTCTCGCACTAAGGGCATGTCCATACTCATGTAAAATAACACATAGAAACATTGACCCAATAAAAGCCAAGAACCATATTAATTCAGTCCCATTCACTTGAATAGATAATCCATAAGCTATTATGAGCAAAACGAATAGACCAAAAGACCAATGAACTTTGATAGGTATATTTGCAAATTTTGCTACTTGAAGAGTTTTCATTTGTAAGTTGAAGTTAGAATTACCTTTTCTAATCTATATAGTTGAAATAAATTCCTCTTTAACCTATATAGATCTTTAGGGTTGAATCAATATTTGATAAATGACTTATTATCAAATTGATTGTTGTTGTATTTAGTTCGAATAAGATAGTAACCTCTTTCTAAATGGCTGACATCTATATTTGTTGTGCTTTGATAAGAGTTTAATAAAATACCATTAATTGAATAGATATAAACATTCTTTATTTCGACATCTGAATTAATGTGCAGTAAATCGTTTGTCGGGTTTGGGTATATAGTAAATGGCTTAGCTTCAATAAAGTTATTCTTAGATAACGTAATATCACAATTACTATTGGAATCAGAACAAAAGTCGATCAATACATCTAAATCACTCAAACCGTAGATAAGGCCATAATCTATAAAACCAATACCTTCTGATATTATTACATCGCCAATGACATGCAACCCAATATAGGAAGTGATTCCTGTTATATGTAATGTTCTTCTTTGAAGATTAAAATTTGACTCAGTAGTAATACTGTCAACAATGCCCAAAGTTTCTATTTGATTAATGCCTATTTGGTTACTTTGACAGGCTGACAATGAGTCTCCTTGTTGAAGTGAGAAATCATATATCTCATATTCATCTTCACTGCATTTGTCTTCTTCAATGGGTCTGTAATATATCTTTTTGTTACTGATACTTTCTCGAATAAAACCTAGTAACTTTTTGCCTTGTTTTGCTTTATATGGGTAATCTGGAATGAAACAAGGCATCAATTCTAATGGACATGGATGTGTACCATTAAGTTCGTATTGACACACTTTTTTGTAATCAATGTTGTCGACGATTGTATCTTTTTCAATTTTTATTAGGTAACCGCTTGTAACATTAGGGTAATCAAAATTATCATATCTCAACGAGATCCAGTTATTTTCAGTATCGACGATAGGTATATACTGTCCAATTAAATGCAGACTTATGAATGACAAGAAAATGATAGGTAAATATTTAGACACGGATTATTTTTAATCAATATAAGGTCTTTTAAGATGTTGTTCGAATTATTCTACAAAAAATCCCCAAGACTTATTAAAGCTTGAGGATTTCATATTTTTTTTTCAAAAAAATAATTATAAAATAAGTTGTATTAAATATTAAAATTTTGCTTTTAAGAGAGCAGGGTAAATTTCTCCTTTCATAATATTCCTACTGATTACCAGTTTTTGAATTTCAGATGTGCCTTCATAGATCTGTGTGATTTTAGCATCTCTCATTAATCGTTCTACATGATATTCTTTTACAAATCCATAACCTCCATGTACTTGTACTGCTTCTACTGTATGCTTCATAGCAGCGTCTGATGCAAATAACTTAGCCATACAACTTGCCGAATCGTAGTTCCCTCCGTTGTCTTTTAGCCATGCAGCTCTATGGACCAAAAGTCTAGCTGCTTCGATCTCTGTAGCCATATCAGCTAGTTTGAAAGCAATAGCTTGATGTTGACTTATTGGTTTGCCAAAAGCTTCTCTTTCTTTTGAGTACTTTAATGATAGTTCGTATGCTCCGGCAGCAATTCCAAGTGCCTGAGCAGCGATTCCAATTCTGCCACCAGATAGAACTTTCATAGCGAATTTGAATCCGAAACCATCTTCACCAATTCTATTTTCCTTTGGGACTTTTACGTCATTATATAAGATAGTATGTGTATCGGATGATCTGATACCCAATTTATCTTCTTTTGCTCCAATCTCGACTCCTGGCCAATCAGCCTCAACGATCAGTGCATTTATACCATTATGACCTTTGTCTGCATCCGTTTGTGCTATTACAAGGTGGATACTTGAACTGCCTCCATTCGTAATCCAGTTTTTAGTACCGTTTAATAGATAGTGGTCACCCATATCTATAGCTGTAGTACGCTGCGATGTTGCATCACTTCCTGCTTCTGGTTCTGAAAGACAAAATGCACCTATCCATTCTCCCGTAGCAACTTTGGTAAGGTATTTTAATTTTTGAGCTTCGTCACCATACGTTTCTAGCCCCCAGCAAACAAGAGAATTATTAACTGACATACATACAGAACAGGAGTTATCGACCTTAGAGATTTCTTCCATAGCAAGGGCATAACTAATACTGTCCATCCCACCACCTCCATATTCTGGAGAAACCATCATTCCCATAAATCCAAGCTCGCCCATCATTTTTATTTGCTCTGTGGCAAACGTCATGTTGCGATCTCTTTCGATTACGCCAGGTAGACATTCTCTTTGTGCAAAATCTCTAGCTGCATCTCGTACCGCTAATTGTTCTTCTGTCAATTGAAATTCCATATATTTAATTCGTTTGAGTTAAGGTAGTGTAAAAGTCGTATTTTATAAATAAGCAAACAAGACAATTTGTTGCAAATCTTATATTTATTAAAGATTTATATTGTGAAGTGTTCAATGTATGGTTTTACTACCATTGCTTATCACTTTCATCAATGTCCTAAATGCACCAAATTTACCATTATACTTTTGCTGATGCTCGGCTTGGAGTTTTGGTGCATCTTGCATTTGGTATCTATCATAATCTTCCATATTAGGGGATAAATATTGTATTGCAAATGTAGTTCCTCCCTCACTTCCCTCTGTAATTACTTCTGTAAATTGATATGATTCAAATGCTCCTGTTGCCATAACGTCAGGGATGTGCTTCTTAATCATCCAAGACTTCCACTCTTCTAAAACTGAATCATCAATAATGACGGTAACGTTATAAAATATCTTCATACTTCTATTTTTCACAAATGTACTGAAATAGAAAGTTTATAACGTGATTAAATCTGAGTGACAGTTTCCTGAAAATATATTATTGCACTGTGGTCATTAAAGATGACAATACTTACTTGAAATATCAATAGTCTATAAAAACACAGTTGGAGTATTTGGATTATTTACAATACACTATTCATCGCTCTCTATGTCAAATTCATTCAGATGTGATTTTGCCCAATTCGCAGATAAATTAACCTCATTCATAGATTATTGTTTTTTTCTAGTAGTTGTTAAACCTATGTTTGCCTTAGAATTCAAAGATCAAGCAACTAGAAGTTTGTTTCACTGTCTTTTGAAATCAGCCATTATTTTACACTACACAATCTTTCAATTTTCTCTATGAAAAATCTACTACTGACATTGTTTCTGTTTCTAGGAGTTACTTCCATCATAAATGCACAATCTAAAATTTCGGGGAATATTTCAGACGCTAACGGTTCTTTAGGATTTGTCAACCTAGTACTACATGCTCTGCCTGATAGTAATATTATAACTGTTCAGTCTACTGATCTAGATGGAAATTATTCATTTAACAATTTAGTAAATGGGAGTTACTTTCTTAAAGGTCTAATGCTTTCCTATGAGGATTTAAAGTCAGAATCATTCACATTAGTTGATGAGTCGATCGAATTAGATATGGTCATGATAGAAAAGTCCAATATGCTTGGTACAGTAGAGATTACTGCAAAAGTGCCACTGATGGAACAACGAGCTGATAAATTAGTCATCAACGTAGCGAGAAGCCTTACGTCAGTGAGCGGGAGCTTATTAGATGTGATGAAAAAAGTGCCAGGGATGATTGTTGTCAATGGTAAATTACGAATGCCTGGGAATTCTAATCCTACAATATATATCAATGGAAGAAGTACACAATATCTAGATATGGAAGCACTACTAAGAGAAATGCCAAGTGATAATATCGAAAAGATCGAAGTAATAACTCAACCCGGGGCAGAATACGAAGCTGCTGGAACAGGGCCAATTATCAATATAGTATTAAAAAACAATAAGCTTTATGGTACTAATGGTTCAGTTTATGTTGGAGGAGGAAAAGGAGAAACATGGAAGAAAAGTGCAGGATTAAACCTAAGTTATCGTCAAGGTCTGCTGAATCTATATGGAGGAATAGGGTATAGTAATAATAAGAATAATGAGCGATTCTTTCTGGATAGAGTAATAGGAGATGTGGAGTATGGTTCTGAAAATCTTACACCATACGACCCTAAGACATTAAGACTTATTGCAGGTGCAGACTATTATATTGGAGATAATCAAGAAGTTGGAATCAGTGTAAAACGATCAAAGTCGAATGGAGATAGAGTGCAGACGAATTTATCTAATATTATATCACCTATAGATGAGGATGTAAGAAATTATAATACAAGAAACGAAGTCGATAAATCATGGGAGTTTCTTTCTGCTGATGCTTACTATACGATTAAGCTCGATACTTTGGGGCAAAAGCTGGAGTTTGATGCCAATATTTCAAGTTTTGACAATAAAAAAATCAATCTTATTACCAGCGAAGAGATGAATGGAAGATCAAATAATTTTCTGGACACTAGATATAATCAACCTGGAGAAACTAAATTTTGGGTAGGGCAGATTGATTATACCCTTCCATTGTCTAAAGCAATAGAATTAAAAACTGGAGGAAAATATACAGACGCTTCAATTGATAATAACTTCAAGAGCGAATTCTTCAAAGATGGTGCATGGAATGAAAATACAAATGAAAGTAATCATTATCTTTTCGATGAGACAATAGCGGCAGCTTATGCTAAACTTAATATGTCATTTGGAGATTGGAGTATGACAGCGGGCCTGAGATATGAAGACAGTAAGTCAACAGGATATTCCATTACATTGGACTCAACGACTACGAGAGATATCAATCAGTTATTCCCAAGCGCGAGTATTTCTAGGAAAGTTGCAGGACCAATATCAGCGGCACTTGCGTACAGTTACAGGATTAATCGCCCAAGTTATACGACATTAAACCCTTTTGTTCTAGCGTTAGATCCACTGACTTCAGAGCGAGGTAATACGATGTTGAGACCAGAACTCACTCACAGTGGAAAGTTTACTTTGACATATGAAGGGCAACCTTTTTTTAATTTAGAGTATAGAGACACAAGAGATGTAATGGTCTATGTAACAGAACAAGATGATGCAACAGGACAAGCCTCCGCACAAACAGTAAATCTTGATCAATTGAATAATTACTCTGGGATGATCGTATTGCCATTTGATATGTTCTTACCGTTTACAGGATATATAGGAACTATTGCCAATTATTCATCATACGATTCAGATTATTTAGGAGAACGTTTTGATAGAAGCATGTTGGCATTTACATCTTTTGTACAAATGAATTTTAATCTTCCATGGGATGTCTCTCTCGAAGCTTCAGGATGGCATCAATCAGGAGGTCAGGATGGAATAATAGACTATGGTCAGTTATTCGGGACAGAAATAGGAGTGCAAAAGAAGTTTCTTGATGATAAATTGAGTGTTAATCTTAGTTGGTCTGATCCAATCTCGAGATATTGGAATGGAAACCTTAACTATGCTAATATGCAAGCGACGATGAAGTCTACATGGGAGGTAAATGTTGTAGAAGCAAGAGTAAGTTACAAATTTGGAAATCAACACCTCAAGAAGAAAGCAAAAAGACAAGGTGGAGCATCCTCAGTTATTAGAAGAGTATCGGATGACAAGTAATTTATATCTTGTAGAATAAAAGTGATAATTGATGAAAATATTAAGAGATATACGTAAATCTGATTGGTGGGTAATTTTGGGGTTCTGGATCTTAGCAATTCCTGTTATTTTATCAGATTATATTTCTCATATGAATATCAATAAGGCGTTGGCACTTATAAGCTTAGACCTTGTTTTAATTACTAGTATAAGTATATTTATGGTCATTTGGTTAGCTCCAAAGTATCTTTCGAAAAAAAAGTATATCCATTTTTTTCTTATTTTATTGATCGCTTTACTCATTGAATCATTTTTGTATTGGGTTGGAATAACATTAATTTGGGGTTATCGTCTCCCAAGCTCACTTATCGAATACCTTGGAGACGAAATTACAAGTGATGCTCAATCCTTGGGCATGTTGGGAGGGATATTGCTGGCCAAGAAATACTTTGAAGGGCAACAAAGTTTGCTTAAGTTAGAGGCAGCAACCAAGTCTAACGAACTCAGAGCATTACAATCTCAAGTCAACCCACATTTTCTCTTCAATAATCTAAATTCATTGGATGAGCTGATCGACTCAAATCCGACAGAAGCTAAAAAGTATGTGAATAAGTTAGCTCAGCTATATAGATACCTAATCAATTCTAAAGATAATGATGTGGTGACATTAAAGGAAGAAATGGAATTTGCAAAAAACTATATCTATTTGTTAGATCAACGGTATGGAGATTCTTATAAGTTTACGATTGTTGATCATTCTACAGATAGCGATTCGATTCTAATTCCACCTGCATCACTTCAACTTGTATTAGAGAATGTAGTAAAACATAATATAGGTAATATTACAAATCCATTAGAAACTACAATCACAATAAATCAAGAAAAAGTTGTGGTCAAAAATGAAAAGAGACTTAAAGTAGAAAATAAAAATAACACTGAAGTAGGAATTAAAAACCTTAGTTCTAGATATGGATTGTTGAGTGATAAGTCGGTGAATGTGATTAATACGGATTATGAATATGTAATTGAGCTTCCATTTATTAATCTACTGAATAAGTAATATGAATATATTAATAATAGAAGATGAACAAATAGCTGGAGAAAAGCTAAAAGGCTATATAAATAAGTATGTAAGTAAAGATGCGTCGGTTTCTTGGGTAAGAAGCGTATCGGAATCTTATGAGTTACTAAGTAGTGCGAATAATTTCGATATAATATTCTCAGATATTGAATTGTTAGATGGCAATGTATTCTCGGTATATGAGAAAGTTGATGTGAAGTGTCCCATAATATTCTGTACCGCCTATGATAAGTTCGTTATGAAAGCGTTTGAGACCAATGGAATAGCATATTTACTTAAGCCGTACAATGAAGAACAGTTTTTAGATTCTTGGAAGAAGTATCAAGTGTTATTTGACAAAAAAGAGAATCTCGCGTCGAATGATATACTGAATGAGCTGAAAACTATAGTCAATAGCGCCAAAGCAGAATACAAGACTAGATTTACAATTAAAAAATCTAATGGAGTATTTCTTCTTTCTGTGAATGACATTGTTTTTATTCAATCCCATGGTGATTTTCTAGTTGCAATAGATAATAATAAAAATAAGCACGTGATCAACCAAAGTGTCTCAAATATTATTGAGATGCTAGATCCTAAAAAGTTTTTTCAGATCAATAGAAGCGAGATTATTAATGTAGACTTCATCCAAAAGTTTGAGACTCATTTTAAGAATAAGCTGTGCATCAGTTTGGAAGGATTGAAGGAACCACTATATACAAGTTCTAGTCGGACACCAGATTTTAGAGCCTGGTTGGGCTAAATTTATAGTTTAGTTAGGTAATATTCAAAAGTATTCCACTTTTATTGCCACATCAGTGGAAAAAATGATATAATTTCGCACCCCGAAACAGGATATCCCAATGTCCTGATAAAATATAGAAATGAATATATTAATAGGAGGTGCTGGTGATGTAGGATTTCATTTAGCAAAATTAATGGTTACAGAGGAGCAAAATATTACGCTCATCGACCATGATGACCAAATACTAGAATACGCTGCAACCCACTTGGATGTATCTACGATTAAAGGAGAGATCACATCTATAGAAACTCTGATGAATGGGAAAGTAGAAAATGCAGATCTATTCATTGCAGTGTCAACCCATGAGTCTGCCAATCTTTTGGCATGTATACTTGCAAAGAAATTGGGCGCAAAAAAAACAATAGCAAGGGTTGCTAATCCTGAATATTTCCATAAAGTACAGCGTAAGAATTTCAAAGATACTGGTGTTGATAATCTATTTAGCCCAAGTTTATTAGCTGTTCAAGAGATTAGAAGACTAATAAGTAGAGCATCGGTAACAGATGTTTTCGAATTTGAAGAGGGGAAGATTTCAATCATTGGATTTACAGCTGATCAGGACTCCAACCTAATAGGAAAGTCGTTGCGTCAATTATCTGAAGAAGCGACTGATCATCACATGAGAGTCATCGTTTTACTGCGTGGTTCGAAAACTATTATACCTAGTTTAGATATGATAATTGAACCGCTTGATCATTTATATCTATCTACAGATATTAAAGATTTTGACCGGGTAAATCATTTCGTAGGGAAAACGCTAAAGAAGGTCAAAAAAGTGATGATAATTGGTAATGGTGCTTTGGCGAGGCGCACAGCAAAATTGTTAGAAAAGGAATATAATGTTTCTCTTATTATCAAAAATAAGGCTGAATGCAAAAGATGTCATGAGGAATTAAATAATACTCTGATACTACAAGGAGATCCTAATAACACTGAGTTTTTAATTGAATACGGACTGGAATCCATGGATGCTTTTGTGGCACTGACTCCTAATTCAGAGACGAATATTATTTCATGTTTGATGGCTGAAAAGACTGGTGACATCAAGACGATTGCCCTAGTTGATAATTCAGCATACACACATATATCACAAAACATTGGAGTAGATACGATAATCAATAAAAAACTGCTTGCGGCTAATAATATATTCCGATTTGTACGTAGAGGCAGAGTAGAGGCAATCGCTTCTTTTCATGGAGTAGATGCAGAAGTAATAGAATTTATTATCAAAGAAAATGACAATATAGTTGGGAAACAGATAAGTGATATAGGACTGCCGAAAGAAGCGGTCGTAGCGGGTGTGATTAGAGATGATAAAGGTTTGATACCTAGAGGTAATTTTGTGCTTGGTAAAGAAGATAAAGTGATCATATTCGTAAGGCCAACAGTTGTTAAGGTAGTAGAATCAATATTCAATTAGGTCCATGATCAATAGTCGAATAGTTTTTAATGTTATCGGTTTTATAACCATTATTGTAGGCTTGTTCATGTTGCTCCCTGCACTAGTTTCATATCTAAGTAATGGAAATGATGCCAATTGTTTCCTGATTTCTAGTTTGATAACAATAGGCATTGGCGGAGTATTGGCGCTTATCAAACCACAAAACAAGTCAATAAAAAAAAGAGAGGGCTACCTCATTGTAGGACTCGGTTGGATTGCTATGTGCCTTGCAGGGTCTTTACCTTATCTTATTCATCACGGGATATCAATAAGTGAAGCAGTGTTTGA
>Ga0209187_1002459_pt1 | contig 17550 bp, 9 predicted proteins | sample BantaG_FD_187430 | JGI IMG/M metagenome (GOLD analysis project Ga0209187, IMG submission 187430) | Marine algal microbial communities from Bantry Bay, Ireland - BantryBay_4 metaG (SPAdes) (version 2) | ecosystem: Host-associated > Algae > Red algae > Unclassified | place: Bantry Bay, Ireland... | reverse complement strand
ATAAATTAAGAATTTTGGGTTAGAGACTTTTGTTGCTAGTAAGGCAAAAAATGTAGGGATAGCCGCGCTATCACGAGGCTTTTTAACGAGACTAGCGGCAAAAAGATCAAGCCAAAAACGTAAATTTATTATTAACTCATTCCTAAGCACTTTTCACGCATTTTTTCTTTGGGACTTGGTAACTTTGTGGCCAATAGATAATTCGCACATTCGCACAACTTGTCTTGGCTGTAAGCCATAGATCAAAAAATCCACAAATCATCCTACCTCCTTTCCGTTAATAGAAAACTTATAACCAATCTCCACGTGGTGATCCAGCATTTTTACAACCGAACAATGTTTATCCAGTGACATCTCAATCGCTTTGCGAACCTTATCTTCTTTCAGGTCGCCTTTGAAATAATAATGAAAATTGATTCCTTTAAATACGCCAGGGATCGTATCTACGCGTTCACCGTGAACCTCTATTTTTAAATCATCCACAGATTGTCGCATTTTTTTCAAGATCAGATGGATATCAATACTGCTACATCCCCCCGCGGCCATTAATACCAATTGCATGGGACGAACACCCTTGTCTTCACCATCGCTCGTTTCCCCACCATCAATATTCACCGTATGTCCTTCGGCACTGATAGCTCGAAAATGGACCGCCTGATTCATTCTTTCTAAAGTAACTTTCATAATTTTAATATTTTTTTTCCAATACCTGGATAGAGCAAAATACCTTTATCGGCACCAAAATACTGATTATAAACAAATATTTGCTTAAGATCTTCCATCGAAGGTTTTCCATCGGACAAAATCTTCCACTTGGTATCTAAAATCAGTTGCTCATTATTGGTTTTAATAAAAATATCCAGTCTAATTTTTCGATAATCTGCATAAGGCGAAAGGTAAATATTTGCCAGGAATTACCTGCTATCTCAGCCAAAGTTATTGGAAAATAGATAGAAGTTATCTAAAAAAATTAAACACATCAAAACTTATTTTAATGTTTATCGTAAGCCAATTAAATGTTCTTCTGATGGTAAATATCACCACAGATAAAGTTTGTAACCTAAATTTTAACCTTAAGATTATGAAACATCTTTTATCCCTTCTGATCCTCCTTATTTCCACCACCGTTTTAAAGAGTCAGGAAATTCACACCCTCTACTCAATTCCTTCCGAAAAAATAGCGGAAGGCCTCACTGTCAATAACTTAAGTAGTATTAATTCAAGTAAACTAGACTACTGCCCGATTCCTTTTGGAGGTGGTATTATTTTTACCAGTAACCGAACTGAAAATCTGCCCTGGTATAAAAGAATGTTTTCAAAAGTATATTCTAATTTACTTTTTACCGCTAAAGCTAAAACGGGCAAAGACAAATACACCAAACCTTTCAGTTTACCCGGTGAAATAAACGGGAAATTTAACGAAGGAGCAGCCAGTATTTCTGCCGACGGTTCCAAAATGTTTTTTACTCGTAACGCAACGAAGCGAAATAAAAAGGGTCTTTATGATCTAAATATTTATTCGGCCCAATTGATTGATAATAAATGGCAGAATGTAAAGGAAGTTGATTTAGGCGCTAGTGAATTCACTAACTGCCATCCCGCCATTTCAGTCGATGGCCAAACTCTTTATTTCGCTTCCAACCGACCCGGTGGTTTTGGTGGTATGGATATCTACGCAACTCATTTGGAAGCGGGTAAATGGCAAACACCAATTAACCTTGGCGCAGCGGTCAATAGTGAAAAGACGGAATTATTTCCACAGATTGGACTAGAAGGAGAAATATACTTTTCTTCCGACGTAGATAATGGAGTCGGTCAACTAGATATCTGGGTCAGTCGTATAGGTGCTTCGGGGACGCTAATGGCAAAGCAAAATATGGGTGCTCCTATCAACTCTACCGAAGATGATTTCAGCTTTATCATCCTACCGGATAGTCGTACCGGCTACCTGACCAGTAATCGTAAAAATGGAATAGGTGGAGACGATATTTATAGCTGGGAGGTAACTTTGCCAAAAGAAATTGAGAACGAGGTAACTCCAATGGAAGAAGAAATTTTAACAAGTATCGACATTATAAATAATAATAACGAATCGTTGAACGCTGCACAACTTACGCTGGTAGAAATTTCTTACGACCTGGTTGATGTTCCTAGCTTAAATCAACCATTTTTTATCACTAATAATCTAGACCAGTCTTTAATTGATATGATTGGTGAAAGAGTGGTACCGGTGTCCGGTGAGACCCCAAAAGCTTTGTATCCCATAAATCCGGCAAGACAGTATTTCCTAGTAGCTGATCATACCAACTATAAAGCGACTCAACAAGTTGTTTCGGGAGCCTCTTTAATTCAGGATAAATCTTACGCACTACAGTTGATGCCCATTAATGAGGATTATCTGGTATTGGCCTCAAACACGCCTAGGATCAATTCGGAGGATGGTCCAACTTCGCCAAATCTAAATATGTTAAATCCCGCAGATCTACCGACCGTAGCGGTTGCGACCGAAGAAAATACGCCGGTCATCTTATTAGCGGCGGTTCCTCCAGACTCGGATGAAGAATTTACAGAAAAAGGCGGAGTTATTTTAGAAACGGATAAAGCAGAGGTCGCTGAAAAAGCCTACTTCCCATTGTTTAGCAGCATTTATTATGCTTTCAATAAGTATATTCTAAATCCACAAACAAAAGAAGAACTATCGGATGTAGTCAGCACGTTAAGAAGAGAAATTAGCACAACTGTCTTAATTGAGTCTCATACAGATTCACGAGGAAACGCTGAATATAATAACACCTTATCTCAGCAACGAGCTAATGAAGTGAAGTCTTACTTAATGGAGAATGGAATTGCATCTTCCAGGATTACGTCAGTAGGTTATGGAAGTAGCCGACCATTAGTTGAATGTTTTGGGGAAAATGAATGTTCTGAAGAAGTACACCAGAAAAATAGAAGAACGGAAATAATTTTAACCAGACCGGATAACTGATTGATCCCGACGAAAAAGGGTGGCGTGCGACAGCACGACAAAGGAAGGCACCGCGAAAGCGAACGGGTGGGCTTTTCAATAGGAATGGGAAGTATCCTCGACAATTGAACCATTCTAATTCTAATTCTATTCTATTCTATTCTATTCTATTCTAATTCTAATTCTAATTCCTCCTGTGTTTCCAGCGACGATGAGACCACAACCAATATTGGGGTGCTCTGATAATCAGTCGCTCCAGACAACGCAAATGACGATCTGTAAGTTCTCCCGGAGCCAGACTCTTGGGATCATCAGTTACTAATTCCAATTCAATTTCATAGTACCCCCGTCGTTGTTTTAAGATTTGTACATAAACTACCGGAAGGTTATACTTTTGGGCATAGCGTTCTGCTCCCGGAGCTGTCACCGTTTCCTGATTAAGAAAGGTAGTCCAATAATAGTTTTTAGTTTTGTTATAGTTTGGGGACTGATCGGCGATAAAAGCCAGTCCTACGGGACGGGGATGGGCGAGTTCGTAGTAGTCGGAAAGTTTGTCTGTTGTTATCAATTCGCTTCCGTAGCGCGCACGGGACACCATTAATTTCCGGTTAAAGTAAGCATTTTTCAACCTGGAATAAATAGAACCAATCTGATGCTTAACCTGGCTTGGAAAACAAAGACTGGTGATTTCCCAGTTTCCGTAATGACTCCCCACAATGACCACATGTTTTCCCTGATCAAAAAATTGATCTATTAATTCGGGGTTACGAATCCGACAACGACGAACGGCCTCTGCTTCTGACATACTAAACATCCGGATAGACTCTACGACGAGATCACAGAGATGTTGATAAAATAGTTTGATCACCCGGGTAACCTCTGCCTTCGAGTAATCCGGAAAAGATCTTTTTATATTTTCTTCAACGACCTTTCGTCGGTACCCCAACACATAATAGAGCAGATAATAACCAACCGTAGAAAGTAGATATAGAACCGATAAAGGAAGAAAGGAAAGTGGTTTAATCAGCAGATAAAAGAGCAATCGATTCATGGGGTATTAGACTTTATGCTGAAGTGTTTTGTAAAGTCTAATAATAATAAAAAAAAGAGAAACAGGGATAAAAATGGTGACAAGCCGTATATAACATTTCTATTTAGACTAATTTTAACAGAAAATATGGAATAAATTAATAATAGCTTAATTAGATAGACCATCAATCTTGCTACCTAATTTTAGGTAAAATTTGACAAATCCTCCATTATTTTGGTTTTTTCACATTTTATTCCCACAAGAACATTATATTTGTAGTATAAACAGGTCTTTTTCTGGCCTGTTGGCCCTTCTTCAGTTTGTTCCTTAAAAAGTTAGGATTCCAATTTCTAATAACAAGAAAACTGATTTTTATAATTACCACCATCCCTGATAACCAGTATTAATTATTTGTTTAATCTCTTTAGAGAGATGAGGGTAACTACATGAAATTTTCAATTTTTTTAATTAACCAAAATATATTCATCAAAGATGAAAAAGCTATTTACTTTTTTATGCTTTTTGTCAACCTTTTCCATGGGAGCACAGGTTGATTTTAACGCGAAAGATTTTGTAAATCCCTACGATGGTGTATTCCGTCCGGGGTCTAATCTAGATTATTATCCCAATTGGAGAACAAAGGAACTGGGTAGCCTTGCCGGTGGAGATCCATCCGAGGGAATCATGGGAGTTGGGGCTAAAACCTTGCGTCCGGTTTTAGCCGAATCCGTTTTAGAGGTCTTTGGCTATGATGTAGTAGTGGACGAATTCGAACACTTCCGGAGTTTGGGAATGGATGAATTCACCGCTGTACTTGCTTTTCCAGTGGACTGGCATAAGGATTACACCGAATATTGTCCCGGAACTCCTTCCAACTTATTTGCCAACCTACACACACCTATCTGGGATGGAGGAGCAAACGGAACACCGTATAATGACGAAAACTATTTCGCCGCTTACGTTTACAAAACTGTTACTACCTATGACGAATACGTGAAATTCTGGGAAATCTGGAACGAACCTGGTTTTGACTATACGGGTAACAAAGGATGGAGAGGACCTGGTGACCCACAGGGAAACTGGTGGGACAACGATCCCGACCCTTGTGATTATATTCTACAAGCTCCCATCGAAAATTATGTTCGTACGCTAAGAATTGCCTACGAAGTAATCAAAACACTTTCCCCTAACGATTATGTCGTGACGGCTGGTTTTGGATACCAGAGTTTCGCGGATGCCGTACTTAGAAATACAGATAATCCTGATGGTGGTTCTGTAACCGCAGAATATCCTGAAGGCGGAGGTGCTTACATCGACATTATGGGACTACACAACTACCCACACATCGATGGAACAACCCGTTTAAGTAATATCGAATTTTTTGAACGACACTCCGACCGGGCCGCAGAAGGACTCATCTACCGTCGTGATTTCTTTGCGGAAATTTTTGCCAATTACGGCTACGACGGGGTTACTTATCCTAAAAAACTAACTTTGTGTACCGAGATGAATACTCCCCGTGAATTCGATGGCAATGACGATGGTCGATATTTCGCCGGTACCACCGCACAGCGTAATTATATCATGAAAACTTTCGTAACCGCTATCACCAATGATGTGATTAATTTCCACGTCTACTCTATCGGTGATAATCCCGGTTCCGGATTAGGCTTTGACAAAATGGGACTTTACGAAGACCTAAGTGTGGTAGATCCAGGAGAAGAAAAAATTAACGAAGAAGGTATCGCGATGAAAACTACTTCCGATATGTTGTGGGGTACGGTTTATGACGACGATCGCACCGCAGCGTTAAATGCACCTGATGGTGTAGAAGCACATGCGTTTTTACGCCCTGATGGTCGCTACGTCTACATGTTGTGGGCACGAACTACTATTGATAATTCTGAATTTGCTGATAAAAATTATAGTTTCCCAGGCAGTTTTGAATACAATACTCTGGAAAGACGTAACTGGAATTATGCCGTTACCAATGAAACCAGTCAGGAAAACGCCTCTGGAATTGACTTAGATGCTACTCCATTTTTCCTAATTGAGCCTTCCACTAATAACGGATCATTTGTCAGTATTAACTGTCCCGCCGATATCAGTTTTGAAATATCTGCTAGTAGCAATGGCATCGATCTTACTTATAACAATCCAACAACTTCTACCAATTGCCCTTCCGGTGACGTTACCCTCACCCGAACTGCCGGTCCTGCGAGTGGCAGTACTTTTGGCATTGGAGTAACGACCGTAACTTACCGAGCAACCAACGATTGTGGACAGTCTGCTTTTTGTTCTTTTACCGTTAACATAACTCAGGGAGATGCTGAACCTCCAAGTGGAACGTATTGTACTTCTGCTTCTATGGAACCCTGGCAAGAGTACATCACCAACGTTGCTTTTCAGGAAATTAACAACGCTTCCGGAAAATGTGATACAGATTGTGGATACGGAGATTTCACCAATTTAATGGCCAACATTAGTGCCGGTGAATCTTATGGAATAACCTTGACTCCCGGTATCAGCTGGGCCGGTCAGGATGCGGATCTTTTCTGGCGTGTCTGGATTGATCTGAATGGAGATGGTGATTTTACAGATGCCAACGAAAAAGTACTGGAAATGTACGGTGGTCGAGATGCTGTCAGTAACACCATCAATATTCCTGGTAATACTTCCGAAGGTACTACTCGAATGCGAATTGCTACCAAGAAGGGTGGCTACGCAGACCCTTGTGAAATTTTCTTAAAAGGGGAAGTAGAAGACTACTCCGTTGCGATCGCAGAAGGGAATATGGGTTGTACTCAAACTGGTCAGGCTTGTGACGACGGAGACGATTGTACAACGGGTGACGTATTTAATGGCGACTGTGATTGTGTCGGAACTTTCCAGGATAGTGATGGAGACGGTGTCTGTAATGCCGAAGATGAATGTCCTGGTTTTGATGACAATGAAGATGAAAATAATAACGGCGTGCCGGATGGTTGTGGTGGTCCACTTTCTGAGGATTACTGTGATGCTAGTTCCGACCAACCCTGGGAGCAATATATCCGTCAGGTAGAAGTAGGTGATATTAATAACCTGAGCGGAAAATGTGATAACGGTTGTGGTTATAGTGACTTCACCAATATTTCAACTGAATTGGTAATTGGTGATCTTTATGATATTGCCTTGACGGCAAAATACAGCTTCGAAAATCACGACGAATACTGGAGTGCCTGGATCGATTTTGATGGGGACAATAATTTCTCTGCGGACGAATTGATCATTTCTCGCTTTACTGCGGATCTCGGTTACGGAATCATTACGCACACTGTAGAGAATGTTTTTTCCGTTCCAGCCAACGCTCAACCGGGTCCGGTTAGAATGCGAGTAGCCTTGAGTCGTGGCGGATTCCCTACCGCTTGCGGTGACTTTGCATTTGGTGAAGTGGAAGATTATACCATAAATCTAACTGGTGGTAACAATACCAGCGGGATCATTTCGAATAATAATGCAAATCTTAGAGAAGAAACCACGGTTGACTTTGCCAACCTGCGTCTCTATCCAAACCCTACGGTGAATGCGATAACCATCGATCTGACCAGTTACGAGCAGATGGAAGGAATTGTGAAGATCCAAGATCAAATGGGTCGTATCCTGGTAAGTTTCCCACTGGCAAGCCTAAGTGGTGCTCGTACAGAAATTGACTTATCTGACCTTACCAGCGGATTATATTTCCTGACGGTACAACCGAAGAAAGGTAAATTAACCAGTAAGCGTTTTACGGTGATCAGTAAATAACACCTCATTTATTTGAGCTAGCTGACAGGGTCAGTCAGCGAATTATATAGAATAAGTAAGCGTCATTTCCACAAGGAGATGGCGCTTTTTTTCTTTTTATTTGAAATATCTTTATAAAATACTTGTACGTTCTTAATCTTATCCTTAACTTGTCACCGTTAAGGTATCGGCCCCTCAACATATCTTTCACAGAAAAACCTTTCTGTACACAATCACCAAAAATTGATCTAAACATTTGTTATTTAAAATAATTGATTGACATTCAATCACTATTTTAGCATGCGGTGTATTAGCTATTCTCACAAAACTCCTCATTTAAATGGTATTGATAACGCACAGATAGTAGTTGCTAAACTTATACCTTTCATTAAGCTTATTAAGCGATCTTACAAAATAATATAAACATGAAACGACCCACATCTACATTTTCACCAAAAGACCAAAATTTCAACATCATGCAATCATTAAACTTACCATCAATTCTGCGAAAAACCATGTTCGCAATCTTCCTGACCTTTACAGCAGGTTTATTTTCGGTTAATTTAAATGCACAGCAATTATTAATCAACGAGTTTCTCGCCTCCAACGGTACGACCAATACCGACGAATTTGGCGATGCCGACGACTGGATTGAAATCTATAATCCTACAGGAAGTTCAGTAAATATCGGTGGATATTATATTACGGACGATTTGACGGAATTAGACCAGTGGCGAATTCCAACCACCAATCCTGGACAAACCACTATTCCAGCGGGAGGTTATTTACTACTCTGGGCAGATAAAGAATCCGACCAAGGAGTGCGGCACGTCGATATTAAGCTAGGTTCTGGTGGGGAAGATATAGCCCTCGTACGACCCGATGGCGTCACCATTGTAGATAGCTACACTTTTGGCGCACAGGCAGAAGATGTTTCCGAAGGACGAACACCCAACGGTGGGTCTAGCTTTGATTTCTTTGGGGAACCTACGCCCAATGGTCCTAATAATACTACTCCGGGATTGAGTTCGGTAGAACCCGTCACTTTTTCTGTTCGCGGTGGTATCTATACTTCCAGCCGAACCATCTCCTTATCAACGACCACTGGCGGAGCTGATATTCACTATACCACCGATGGTTCTGAACCTACCGTAAATGATCCGGAATATAACGGACCGATTACGATCAGCTCCAATACCCCTTTACGTGCCAGAGCTTTTTCCCCACCACTCATCGAGAGTAAGGTTAGAACGCAAACCTATTTATTTAACATTTCCCACACTTTCCCCGTGGTAGCTTACAGTGCCGATCCCGACGAAATGTTTGATCCACAAATTGGTATTTATCCAAATTTTGAAGAAGATATCGAAATCGTCGTCAACGCAGAACTCTACGAAACCAATGGTACACAGGGTTTTAATATGCTATTTGAATCTGAAATTCAGGGAACTGGAAGTGCCACCAATGCACAGAAGTCTTTAGCTTTAAAAGCAAAAAGCAGCCTGGATGGAGATGTGATTCCCTACGCAGTTTTCCCAGACGAAGACCTCGACGAATATCGTAGTCTTATACTTAGAAATAATGGTCAGGACTGGAATATTTCTCATTTCCGAGATGCGATGGTAACGGGATTGGTTAGAAATACGGAGGACGTAAGCGATATCATTGAGGACCCAATTATCTATGGCCAAGCGAGCCGTCCGAGTATCGTTTACATCAATGGCGAATACTGGGGAATGCACAATATTCGGGAACGAATAGATAAAAGATATATTAAAAATAGATTTAATGAGGATGAAAATGAAATCGATTTTTTAGAGAATCAAAGCGAAGTAAGAGAAGGAGATTTTGCCGAATGGGATCAATTTGAAAACTTCTTCATAAACAATGATTTTTCTGATGATGCAAAATTTGCGGAGCTCGCACAACAAGTAGATCCTGATCATTACCGAGATTATATTGTTTTTAATGTATTTGTAGATAACACCGATTGGCCCGGAAATAACAATCGATACTGGAAAAAAAGAAATAGTGACGAAACCTGGAAATGGTTGACCTGGGATTTAGATTTTTCCTATGGACTATTCAACTTAGGCCAGCCTTTTAATGGCGCATATTTCCAAGCCAATTCGCTTGGGAGATTATTAAGACCACTGGCATTTAATTGGCCAAATCCACGATGGGCCACAAATTTATTTAACAACATGCTGGAAAACGATCAATGGCGATATGACCTGATTAATCGAATGGCCGACCAGATGAATGTGCTTTATACACCCGCTCGAATGAATGCTCGAATTTCTCAATATCAAAATCAATATGCACCCGAAATACAGGAACACCACGATCGTTGGAGCAGTGGTTTTCAAAGGTGGGACGAGAACGTACAAAAACTGAGAACTTTTGCCAACGGTCGACCCAATGTGGTCCGCCAGCAGTTCGTCAATGAGTTTAGCGAAATATCCGGAACCACCAGCATCACGGTTAACCTTAACCCTGCCAACCGGGGAGCGGTTGCCTTCAGCACCATTAATGTAGCCGAAACAAATGCTCCCTTTAACGGAACTTACTTCCGTGGAATTCCCATGCCAGTACAAGCATTTCCCAATCGTGGATACGTACTGAATAGCTGGTCGGGGGCACTAAACGGCGACAACCCGTTGGAGTCTCTAACCGTTTTTGGTAGCAGCAGTAATATCACAGCAAATTTTGTAAAAGGTTCTACCTCTACGCAACCAATCGTGATCAACGAAATAAATTATAATTCGCCCGATAGTCCCGATCCAAACGACTGGGTAGAATTACATAATCCTAATAATAGTTCAGTTAATATCTCCGGCTGGTATTTTGAAGACGAAAGTGGTAGATTTTTTGGTCTACCTAAAAATACCATCATCCCCGCCGGCGGATATCTGATTCTCGCCGAAGACTTGGCCAAATTTAAATCCGTCTACCCGAACGTTACCAATGTGATCGGAAGCTTTGGTCAAGATCCAAGAGGATTTGGACTCAGTGGCGGCGGTGAACTCATCACCCTAAAGAATGCCAACGGCGTATTAATTGACGAAGTAGAATATGATGATAGAAGTCCCTGGCCGACCGAACCCGATGGTGACGGCCCTACCCTACAGCTAATTAGTCCTAATCTAAACAACGCGCTCGCCGCCAGTTGGAAAGGTACGCCGGCCACACCTGGTGTTTCTAACGGAACGACTACCGGCCCACAAAATCAAACGATTAGCTTCCAGGCGATTAGTGATAAAAATGTGAACGCTGGACCTTTTAGTGTTAGTGCTACGGCAAGTTCTGGATTATCCGTAAGCTTTGCTATTGTTTCCGGTCCCGCTACGATCAGCGGAAATACGATCACGTTAAATGGAACAACTGGTACGGTACGGGTACGAGCCAGTCAGTCTGGAAATGGACAATGGAATGCAGCACCTTCTGTAGATCGAACTTTTAGCGTAACCAGTAATCCAACCAATGGAAACTGTGATGATATCACCTGGACAACCACCAGCAATAGTGTCACTATTTCCGGGGTGAATTCTGGAAACTATATTGTTAAATTATTTAGTGCCAACTATACAACTATCTACAATGTTACCAATGGTCCAATTCCCGTCACGATCGGAAATCTGGCCAACGAAGTACACCGCCTGGACATTCAGATGTATACTGCAAACTGGCAAGCTATCTGTACATTAAAAGAAGATATTACCTTAGGAGGCGGTCCTCCAGTTACGGAAATTTCCCTAAACTGTCCGTCAAATATATCTGTTCAGATTCCACAAGGCAGCACGAGTGCAACGGTTAACTATAGCTTGCCGACGGTCAGTACTACCTGTCCAGCCGCTGGATTATCATTAGTAAGGACGGGTGGCCCAGCGAGTGGAAGTACCCTGACGGCAAATACTTATATCGTCAATTATCAAGCCACCGATGGTTGTGGAAATTCCGAAAATTGTAGCTTTAATATTACCGTATTACCAGCGGGGATTACTCCACCCACGGGAGAATATTGTGCCTCCACTTCCAGCCAACCCTGGCAGGAATGGGTAGCCGGTGTTCAACTCGGAACCATTAATAATTCTTCTGGAAAATGTGGACCTGGCGATTGTGGATACTCGGATTATACAAATATTTCTACCAGCCTAAGTAAGGGTAGTAATCAAAACATTCGCTTGACGCCAGGTCTTAGCTGGAATGGATATAATCCAAACCTCTACTGGCGCGTTTGGATTGATTTAAATGGAGACGGAGATTTTAGTGATACGGGCGAACAGATATTACAAGCCAATCCAGGAAATCAAGTCTATAATGGAACAATAAACATTCCTTCGAGCGCAACCAACGGAACTACCCGGATGCGAGTAAGTGTAAAAAAGGATAGCTACCCCGGACCTTGTGAATCCTTCACGGAAGGGGAAGTAGAAGATTATACCGTTGTCATCTCCGGTGGTGTTGTTACTCCACCAACTCCTCCTGGTGACTATTGTGATGCCAAAGGCGATCGACCCTGGGAAGAATGGATTAGCCGAGTAACACTTGGCAGCATCAATAATTCAACTGGAAAATGTGGACCTTCCGTTTGTGGATACGGAGATTATACGGATCAGTCCACTTCGATTACCGCCGGTTCTAATCCTGGTATCACTTTGACTCCAGGATTAAGTTACCCCAGTTACCGACCTGATCTATACTGGCGCGTTTGGATTGATTTAAATCAGGATGGAGATTTTACCGATAATGGAGAGAGGGTTTTCCAGCGTTTTAATAATACAGGAAGTGTGGTGAATGGAAATTTAAGTATTCCGGCAACGGCGAGTAATGGTACTACCCGAATGCGCGTAATTGTTAGTAAAAATAATTATGTAGGATCTTGTGCAAGTTTTGATCAGGGAGAAGTAGAAGATTATTCAGTAGTAATTACTGGCGGTAGTGGAACTTCTGGCTTATACGTAGCTCCTGGACAAGAGATGTTGTTTTTACGAGGCTCTACTACCCCGGATGGAATTCAGTTAAACTGGTCAACAAATACGGAATTTAAGAATGACCAGTTTGCGATTGGCCGCTCTTTTGATGGAATTAATTTTACCGCTATTGAACATAAAGATGCCTTGGGTACCAAAACGACTAATGCCATCCAGTATCAAACTTACGATACGGAAAGGCTGGCTCCTGGAATCGTCTATTACCAAATTCAGGCGATTCATACCGAAGGAACAAGTAGTTATTCCAATATCATTGAATTTAACAATCAACAGTCAGAAGACCATCTATTGTTGTATCCAAATCCTGCCAGGGATGAAGTTCGGGTAGATCTTTCCAGTTATGCTGGTGAATCTGCTAATATTCAGATAAACAATGCTTTTGGACAACCCATGATTAGAGAATCAGTAGATGAATTAACAACCCAACCCTTGCGTTTTGATCTACAAAATCTACCCGCAGGAACTTATTCACTGACGGCTAAAGTAGGCGAGTATAAGCGGTTGAGTCGGATTTTGGTGGTGGTGAAAGAGTAGAAGGGTCGCCTGCTGGCTTCGGCTTCGCTCAGCCAACGGGCGACAACGTTGAATTGTTGAGGTGTTGAAACGCTTCGCTTATTGGGGTGTTTTATCGTAGAAACAAGGCTTGCCTTGTCTTTACGGTAAAACACCTCAACATTTTAACATTATAAAGAATTTCCTTATCTTTCGGATTCACTTAGTGGTTCCCCATTCATGAAAGCAATCAATATCACCGAAAGGATTCGACAGATCAAGGATCATATTGGCAGAGCCAATCTAAAAACAGCCTTTAATGATCTCGAAGATTTGATTCGTTCAATTGAAGGACTTGACGTTGAAAATGAACAGGAAAGAGAATTCCTCAACCAGCTGATTACCATCAAAGCTCGGTTTAATAGTTTTCATGACTCAAAAATCACGGGTACCGGTGGCGACCAAATCGAACTTAATCAGATTACCAATTCCCTTTTATCACTTACCGATAGCGTCCACGAATTATTAGCCAATAACCCCGATTTAATCATCCCGAAAACACCTGAAGAAATAACGGCTAATCTAGTGATTCCAGCGGAAACAGTCGCTACCACTCATTCCCTACCAACGCCTCCTCCTTCTCAAGGGAACAACGGTGGCTGCCTTTTTTCTTTCAGCAAATCTGCCGATCAAACCAACGTAAATGTGCAAGCCAACTGGTTAAGAATACTTGGTGGATTGGGGATCTTTATTTTAGTAGTAGCGCTGGGTTTGAAATTAATTTTAGGAATGGATGGTTGCGGACAAAGCACTCCATCGAAAGTCGATAACGGATCAAAAGTAAAACCACCACCCACGACCATCACCGATCCCACCCTCCCTGAGAAAGCAAAATTAGATATTGTCATCCCAATTAATAGCAGCAATGCCATCCAAAAAATGGCCACTATGCTTAGTGACCGTAAATCAGATGGTCGAAAAGAAATTAAATTTCCAAATATAAAATTTGATAAAAATAGCATTAATTTAAATCCGCAAGCAAAGAAAGAATTAGATAATATGGCTATGATTCTAATGCAGGTTCCGGATCAACGAATCATTCTTTCTGCTACCGTAGGACCGGGTGAATCGACTAGCTACAAAGGGAATAAAGAAATTACGTTGGGAGATGTCCGGGCACGGAAAATGTTTGAGTATTTAAAATCAAAAGGGATTCCGATTACGCGGATGGAGTTTGAGGGAGGAGGTGTGAGTGATCCACAGCGGGTGATAGTGGAGATGCGGTGAGGGGTTGAAACGTTTTGCTTGTTGAAACGCTTCGCTTGTTGAAACGTTGAAAAATATATCCATTCAAATTATAAGAGCGGTGTATTTTTTAATTTTTCCCATAAGGTTAACGTTTGTTTCGCTTCTAAAACATCGTGCACTCGCAGTATTTTAGCGTTATTTTCCAGGGCAGCAAAGTGTAACGCAGTAGTACCATTCAGTGCCGTTTCGGGCGTAATATTCAGTAGTTTATGAATCATGGATTTTCGAGAAAGCCCCACTAAAATGGGTACTTCTAGAATTCTAAAGGAAGATAAATTCTTTAGTAATTCATAATTATGATCCACCGTTTTTCCAAATCCGAAGCCTGGATCGATCATAATATCTTTGACCTCGAGTGTTCTTAATTGTCCCATTTTTTCAATCAAAAAATCCATCACGATGGTTACTACGTAGCCGTCGTAGTTAACGGCATTTTGCATATTTTCGGGAATCCCCTGCATGTGCATGAGGATGTAAGGACAATTGATTTCGCCCACCGTTTTAAACATTTCCGGATCTATCGTACCAGCGGAGATATCGTTGATGATAGCCGCTCCGGCACCGATGGTTTGTCGAGCAACTTCTGCTCGTACGGTATCAATAGAAATAATTGTGTCAGGATGTTCTTTTAAAATGGTATGGATAGCAGGTAGTACTCGTTCAAGCTCTTCTTCTACTGGAATAAGCTTGGCACCGGGTCGGGAAGACATGCCACCGATGTCAATAATATCCGCTCCTTCCGATAGCATCCTTTCCACTTGGGTAAGCAGGTCTTTTTCGGTTTGGTAGCGACCTCCGTCGAAAAAAGAATCGGGCGTAAGGTTGAGGATCCCCATAATTTTTGGTCGGGCGAGATCGAGGATTTGGCCCTGGCAGTTGAGGGTGGTATGTTGGTAGAGCATTTTTTATTGATATGCGGATTGTTTGATTTATTGATATGCAGATTTGTGGATATTCAAATAAACTGATCAACTATAGAGAACCACCTTGTTATTACTTGCGTATTTCCTTTTCAATATACTTTGAAACGGCCACAATTTCATGATCCTTTAACAATCCTTTAAACGGCGTCATCAATCCTTTTCCAAAATATACTTGTGCCACACTTTCCTGCAGTGATAATTTGGAGGCACTCAGATCTTTTGCACCATTTACGCCCAACGCACCGTCAAAACCGTGACAGGCCGCGCAAAACATTTTATATTTCCCTTTGGCGTCTACCTCTGCAATCTGATCTTCAGTGGCAGCAGCCAGAATTTCTTTGGCCTTCGCTAATTGCTCCGGTGGCACAGTTCGAACTTCTTCTTCCGCTGGTGCTTCCGAGGTCCCTTCCGCATCCGGACTGGTTCGATTGTAGGAGGAAGGATCGGCTTTGGCGGTCCGTGGTTTTTTACCGTCTGGTTTATCGCCCGAGCAGGAAGTTCCGATGACTAAAATAATTGACAAACAACATATAAGAATAGAACGCATAATTTTTTTTATTTATAATTTTGAAAGTTATTTTCTTCTAAGTACAGGACAAAACTTATAATTGCCACAAAGAAAAATAAGTGAAAATTGTAAAAAAACTAAGTTCACGAAAGCTTTTTCCTTCAGAAAAACCTAAATTTCTTTGTGTTCGTATGCTTGCAGCCTAGACATGCTTTGTGGCAATTTATTATGTCCTGTATTCAATTTTTTTTATTCAAATCATTTCCATCCGGTAGATAATCCGCAATAATTTTCAGCACTTCCCGATTATGTGGAAAGCCCAGGTGACTACTTACTACTTCCAGATTACGGTGTGATTCATCCTCCACACTATCAAAGCAATAAGACCAGGGAAGTACCCCGTCCGATTTGCTATAAATAGAAGTAGTCAATACCTGCGTTGGATTTTCGAGTGCTTTGATCCATTCCAGATCAATTAGCTCTTCTAAATTTCCCTTCAGTGCGTGTACCACCCAACTGGCTCTGGTAGGTTTGGTAATTCCCCGAAAGGGAGATCCCAGTGTAAATATTTGCCTGATTTTATCCGGATGACGACGCGCCAAATCCCGTGCATAAATACCTCCCAGACTCCAACCGATGACGGACACTTTTTGTCCAGTATCCTGATGCAATTTTACGATTTTTTTCTCTAAAATATCTATTTCTTCTAAATCGGCCAGGTTAAATCCCATTTCCCAGGCGTAGGTCCGATACCCCAGTCGATCCAGCATCCGACGCAACGGTTCCATCTGAAAATCGTGGGCGATAATTCCCGGAATCACCAAGACCGCATGACCATCTCCTAAGCGTGCCGGCTCGTAGTTACGTCGAAAAGACCACGACTGTATTCGCTCCACCCACGACCGAACGAATTCGATCATAAAAAGGAAAATAGAGGGTTGTTTTACCTCTTCCGTCGTATTTAAATCTTCCAGCATTTATTAGTTTAACTTATATTCCAGATATCTAGCTTGATCCTTCTAATCTGTCTTTCGAGTTGTTTTAAGAAAACCTGGCTCGCTCAGTCGTTTTAAGAAAACTTGCTTTATGCTTGGCTCGCTCAGCCGTTTTAAGAAAACTTGCTTTACGCCTGGCTCGCTCAGCCGTTTTAAGAAAACTTGCTTTACACTTGGCTCGCTCAGTCGTTTTAAGAAAACTTGCTTTACGCCTGGCTCGCTCGCGGTTTTCTCAAAACTACACGCATTCTAATTCTTTACCCTAATCTTTAACAACTCAACGCTATCCTGGTTTGCTTTTCGAGTCGTTTTAAGAAAACTTGCTTTATGCTTGGCTCGCTCAGCCGTTTTAAGAAAACTTGCTTTACGCTTGGCTCGCTCAGCCGTTTTAAGAAAACTTGCTTTACGCTTGGCTCGCTCGCGGTTTTCTCAAAACTACACGCATTCTAATTCTTACCCTTATCTTTAACAACTCAACGCTATCCTGGTTTGCTTTTCGAGTCGTTTTAAAAAACTTGCTTTACGCCTGGCTCGCTCGCGGTTTTCTCAAAACTATCTAACCTGGTTCAGCTT
>Ga0209187_1002457_pt1 | contig 17554 bp, 16 predicted proteins | sample BantaG_FD_187430 | JGI IMG/M metagenome (GOLD analysis project Ga0209187, IMG submission 187430) | Marine algal microbial communities from Bantry Bay, Ireland - BantryBay_4 metaG (SPAdes) (version 2) | ecosystem: Host-associated > Algae > Red algae > Unclassified | place: Bantry Bay, Ireland... | reverse complement strand
AGGAACGTTCAATCAGTCAGCTGATGGAACTTATACGGCAACTTATACTTACACAAGTGATATTGGTTGTGTGTTTGTAGAAACATGTGATATAATAATAGACAATTGTTCAGGATGTCTTGATTATACAGATGCAGGTTGTGTATGTATAAAGAGAGCTTGTGAGAGTAACTCATTATATGTAGTAGATCCAGCTGCAGATTGTACAGAAGAATTGCCAGCAGTTTTAGATGCGCCAAGCAATTGGTTTTACGAATGGTACTTGGATGGTGTATTGGTAGCTACAGTAGTAGGTCAACCATATTATTCTCCATCTGTAGTAGGAAATTACACAGTTATTGTTTATAATCCAAATATGTGTGAAAGCTGGAATACAGCATGCAATGTAGGATTGGTTGTTGATGAAATTATTGACTGTACAGATTGTAAGTAATTTGATAAACTTAATGAATGCACTTATAATATAGTGTAGATTAAAATGATAGTAAAGGAGAATCGATTCATCGGTTCTCCTTTTTTTATAGGCTTTGATATAATTGTTAATTTTATTTTTTAACTTTGATTATTAGCGAACCTTGAGCTATATACAATCATTAAACCTTCTAAAATGACATTTTGTTGAGTTGTTCGTACAAAAAAGACTGTCTTTACAGAGTTTTCTGTTATATGAAAGTTAAAAAATGAATTTTACTAAATATATAGAGAAAAAATGCTTATTATTAATATCGGAATGCCTAGGCAATAATATACCACTCATAGCATTGTCTAATTACTTTCTATTTTTTTAACTTAAATATTGATTATGAAATCGTTCCCAAAAGTTTCATTAATACGAAACCTAGTATTGGTGATTTTAATTTCTTGTACTTCTATTTTGCCTAATGAAATTTTGGCGCAAAATAAGAGCACGTCCGATATGATTCCTACAGATGAACGGCTGATTCAGGGTAAACTGGATAATGGAATGACTTATTTTATCCAAAAAAACAGTAAGCCAGAAGATAAAGCAGAGCTGCGATTGGCAGTAAATGCTGGTTCTATTTTGGAGGATGATGACCAGCAAGGTTTGGCTCACTTTGTTGAGCATATGGCATTTAACGGTACTGAAAATTTTAAGAAAAGTGAATTGGTTGACTATTTGGAATCTGTTGGAACTCGTTTTGGTCCAGATCTAAATGCTTATACCTCTTTTGATGAAACGGTTTATATGCTTAAGGTAAGAACCGACGATCAAGAATTGTTTGATAAAGGCATGTTGATTATAAAAGACTGGGCGAGCGGGGTGACTTTCGATCACGAAGAAATTGACAAAGAAAGAGGCGTTGTGGAATCTGAGTGGAGGACTCGATTGAGTGCAGACCAACGGATGCAAAAAGAGTACTATCCAATTATGTATCAGGGTTCTCATTATGCAAAAAGATTGCCTATTGGAGATGTTGACATTGTTAGAAATGCAGATTATGATGCTTTTAAAAGATTTTATCGCGATTGGTATCGACCAGATTTGATGGCTGTTATTGCTGTGGGTGATTTTGATGTTGCAGAAGTTGAGAAAAAAATTAAAGAGCTTTTTGGTAAAATTCCTGCTGCTGAAAAACCTAGACAAAGAAAGTCTTTTGATGTTCCTATGCACGATGAAACATTGGTTTGTGTAACGTCTGATGCTGAGGCTGCATTTACAAATGTAAGAATCATGTATAAACATGATAGAATTGAAACCAAAACATTACAAGATTATAGAAGTGCAGTAGTAAGAAGGTTGTACAATGATATGTTGAGTGCCAGATTGAAAGAAATTAGCAAACAGGGTGATCCACCTTTCACATTTGCCAATACAAGTTATGGTAGAAACATCGGAACTTTGGATACTTATAGCTCGTTTGCATTTGTACCAGATGGTAAAGCATTTGCTGCTTTAGAGTCTTTGTTGACGGAGAATAAAAGGGTGTTAGCGCATGGTTTTACGAAAGGGGAATTGGAAAGAGCCAAAAGTAGAGTTATGGAATCTGTAGAAAAGAGTTTCAAAGAAATGGATAAAACAGAATCTCGGAGAGTTATTAATAAATATGTTTATAAATACCTTAAAGGAAATGCGACTCCAAGTCCTAAGCAAAAATTAGATTTGTACAATACTTATTTGCCTAGTATTGAATTGAGTGAAATAAATGCACTTCCTGCAAAGTGGATAAAAGATGACAGTAGAGTAGTGGTTATCACTGGTCCTGAAAAAGAAGGTTCTTCTTTGCCTACAAAAGAAGAGGTGGTTAAAGCATTAGCGAGCATTGATAAAATGGAGATTGAGCCTTATGTTGATGAGGTAATGACTACGCCTTTTTTTGATGAAAAATTATCTTCAGCAGAAATTAAAAATACTAAAACATACGATGAGGTTGATTTGAAATACTTTGAATTGGCAAATGGTGTGGAAGTTTATTTAAAGAAAACAGATTTTAAAAACGATGAAATTTTAATGAGAGCCAACAGTCCTGGCGGATCTTCTTTGTATGGAGACGATGTGTATAATGATGCATCAAGTGCTGCTAGTATTATTCGAGAGTCTGGTTTGGGTGAATTTAGTCCTACACAAATTGATAAAATGATGTCTGGAAAAACGGTAAGTGTTCGTCCGTTTATATCTGAATTAGGAGAGGGTTTAAGCGGAAGTGCTTCTCCTGATGATTTGGAAATAATGTTCCAGATGATTTACAAATATTTTAATAATCCAAGAGAAGACAAGGAAGCTTTTACCTCATACATTACTAAGCAAAAAGGTATTTATGCTAATTTAATGTCAGATCCAAGATATTATTTTTCTAACTATGTATCTAAATATGCTTATGACAATCATCCTAGAGTAGGATTTCCAAAGGAAGAAGATTGGGCTAAAATCAAGTATGAAAATGCGCTGAAAATATACAAAGAACGTTTTGCAGATGCTTCTGATTTTACTTTTTATTTTACTGGAAATTTTGATGAGGCACAGATATCAAAGTATATTCAAGAATATTTGGGTAGCCTTCCATCTATTAATCGGGAAGAAAAATGGAAAGATGTTGGAAGAAATTACATCAAAGGGGTAAATAAGGATCGTTTTAAAAAGGGTGTTGCTCCTAAGACAAATGTTGACATTACTTTCCACGGAGACTATGAATACAATAAGGATAATAATTACTTGCTTAGCTCTGTGATTGCTTATTTGAGAATCAAGTTGAGAGAGACAATGAGAGAAGATATGGGTGGCGTTTATGGGGTACGTTTGAGCGAAAATGTCGATAAAAAACCTAGAGAAAGATATGATATTACTTTGTCTTTTAATGCCGATCCTCCAAAAACAGATGAATTGGTGGCAGCAGCAAATGAAGTCATTAAAAAGGCGATGGAAGAAAAACCAAGCGAGGAAGATATGACCAAAGTTAAAGAAACACAGCGTCAAAATAGAAAGAAAAATTTAGAAGAAAATCGTTTTTGGCAAAGTTTTATTTCTTCTGAACACGATGGAGAAAAAGCATTTGGTGATATTTTACAAGAGCCGTACGAAAAGAAAATAAATGCTTTGACAGCGGATCAAATTCAGGCAGCGATCAAAAAATATTTCAACTATGATAATTATATTGAAGTAATAATGGAACCTGAAGAGAAATAAACAAAATAAAAAGGAGCGACCAATTAATGTAGAGACGCGATTAATCGCGTCTCTACATTAATTGGTCGCTCCTTTTTTGTTTCGCTTCACTTTGTTACGTAAATGAAACTTTGCTGTCTATAAAGTGTAAAAATTTTTATATGAAAATAGGAGCAGCAAAAGTAGATTTTACCCCTGAAATAATGGGAACAGCAATGTTGGGATATGGCGTGACACACCATGTCATTGAAGGTTATACAACAAGGGTACACGCTCGTGCTTATTACATGGAGGACGATAATGGAAAAGCAGTTTGCATGGTAGTGTGTGAATTGGCATTGATTTTTAATTCGCTTAGACATACAGTTTGTAGAGAATTGAAAAGGGTCGCTCCTGAAATTCCAATCAATGATGCCAACTTATTATTGATGGCGCAACATACGCACAGTGCGCCAGGCGGATACTCCTATCATTCATTGTATAATATTGCTACTCCAGGATTACAGCTTTATGTTTTGGAAACTTACACCAATGGAATTGTTAAGGCAATTATAAATGCATTCAACAAAAAAGAAAAGGGGCAGTTAAAATATGCAGAGGACTTTGTTTCACCAGATAAAAATGTGAGCTTTAACCGTTCTATAAATGCGTACAATCAAAATTCAGGAGTAGAAAAAATTGCTTTTAAAGATCGTCATTTGGCAGTTGATAGAACAATGAGAATATTGCAATTTAATACAGAGCAGGGAAAAGAACTGGGTTCCTTGAATTGGTTTGCTGTTCATACAACTACCATTCCTGTTTCAGAGCACAACGTGCATTTTGATAATAAAGGTTATGCTGCTCGGTTTTTGGAAAAATCAAAAGGAGGCGATTATGTTGCTGCTTTTGCTCACGGTTATTCTGGAGATGTAACAGGAAATTTTGTCAAGGATTTTAAACGGAAAAATTTTAGAACACATCGTGGACCTTATGAGGACAATGATGTCAATGCACAGTTCAATGGCAACATTCAATACGAGGAAGCATCAAGGATTTTATCACAAATGAAAGACGGAACAGATCTAGAACAAGGCATAGATTTTTATACAGCTTGGGTGGATATGAGCAACGTAGAAATTGATCCAGCTTTTGTAAACGGTGTCATAAATGCAAAAACTTGTCCTTCTTGTATAGGAGTGGATATGCTAATAGGTGCACAAATGGACGGGCTTGGTTTGCCAGACTTTTTGATACCTATGGCACGTTCTGCTAGTAGGAGTATACGTATGTATGAAAAACGAATTTTGTCAACCTTAAAATCCCAAGAAATAAAAGACAAGCTCAATCGGAAATATGAAGTTCAGGGCAATAAATATGTTACCATTGAAACAGGAGAAAATAGACTTTTAGGAACAAGTGATATTAAAAATTTGGTGGTTCCTGGTTTTATGGATGATACCATTAAATATTTGAAATATTTTCATAAAAAAGGAACCTTTGATTTGCTGCCAATGTCGGCGCAAAAACTGCCTTTTCAAATTTTTCGTATTGGTGAAATGTTGATTGTTTCCTATCCGTTTGAATTTACGACCACAACGGGCAGAAGAATAAAATCTTTTATAGAATCTAAAGTGGATTCATCAAAAATTAAACACATAGTGGTTTCACCTTACTCTAATAGCTACAACGGTTACATGACCACCACAGAAGAATATCAAGTACAAGCCTACGAAGGTGGACACAATGTTTTTGGTCAATGGTCAATCGGAGCAATCTACCAAATTACCAACGAACTACTGTCCGAATTTGAAAAACCAAGTGATAAACGCACAACTCCAATGGACGTTTTATCTGAATACGATAATTTAGATTTGGAAATGCTGATGTATAAGGGGAAATGACTTTGGCAGAACATGTTATTTCCCTGTGGATGTAATCCATCTACCTTTGTAATTTGGTAGCTCATTAATCTGTCTTTTAAAATACAAAATGAACGTCCGTTACAATATTGTATTGATTTATTAAATATTATTGTTAATATTATGTATGAAACATGATTTGGAAATGATTTTTTAGAATATAAAATTGCGTCAAATGAAAAATCTAATTTTAATTTTTGTACTTATCTCTTTTGCATTTACTACCTATGCTCAAAATACTTGCCAAGCCTATTTACCTACAAACAAAGGAGATGTTTGGGAAATGAGTACCTATTCCCCAAAAAACAAATTGACAGGAAAAGTCAGCTATGAACTATTGGATAAGGTAGTGGAAGGGAATGAAACTATTTATAAAGTCAAAAATATCTGTTACGATAAAAAAGAAAAAGAAATTTTTGAAAACAACTTTGAAGCCAAATGCAAAGATGGAGTTTTTGAATTTGATATGGCAATTTTTATGAGTGGAGAAATGATGCAATCCTATAATAATATGGATTTAGAGATCAACGGAACGAGCCTTGAAATGCCTTCTTATGATAGTAAAATAGGAACAAATTTAAAGGACGGTAATCTAGATATGAAAATTGGTGCGGATGGTGTTATGCCAATTAAGATGTCGATACTTATGACAAATCGAAAAGTAGAAGGAAAAGAGCAAATGACCACCGAAGCTGGAACTTTTGATTGCATTGTTATGAGTCAAAATATAAAAACAAAAATGATGATAAGCATAGAATCTAATACGAAGGATTGGTATGCTGAAAATGTAGGGTTGGTTCGCTCCGAGTCCTACAATAAAAAAGGAAAACTAACAGGCTACAGTGTACTAACTAAATTAGAAAATTGATGCATTTAGTTATTCAAGCATTTAGTCATTCAAGCATTCTCGCATTCAAGCATTCTCGCATTTTATTGAAGCATTAAAGCATTGAAGCATTCAAGAAACTTGTTTCTTTACCTCCAAAACATTTGCCAAAGCAATAAAAATGACAAACCAAATAATGCTAAAAACCTCTACATTGTTGAGCCAGCCATAATCGACGATGCCAACATTATTGGTTCTAAACATATTGTGTTCTTGACTAACTATTGGGTAAGTGTAAGGATAATATAGAGCAATTGGTTTGTTTAATGCGCCAATGATTATTGCAACTATAAACGCAATGACGCCAAAACTTGCAGGAACCAAAAAGCCTTTAAAACGGTGGCTCAAAAAATAATGTATTCCGATGACGCCCAATAAGGAAATGACGGTGTGTGTAAACTTGCTAATTAGTTTTAAGACTGGAGGTGTGTAATAACCAAACTCAGTTTCTGGGAAAATGAAATTGAGGATGTAACCACAAAGCAATAGACCTAAACTCAGTACGACTATGGTTCCCAAGATAAACAATATTATAGCTGATAGTTTTGCATAAAATAAATGCGACCTATTTTTGGGTGTGGTATACAAATACTTCCAAGTATTGGATTGATGCTCAATAAAAACGGCTGCACTAATCAACATAATTACAAAAGGATTGGCAATGAAAACGGAAAATATACTAACGCCTGCTGTCCATACTTTCGTCCAAGGATTTTTACCCAATGCAACAACATTATTTATATCTAAAATATGAGAAATGAGTACAAGCCCCAATACAGAACATAGACTAAATCCCATCAACCATAAAATGGGTGGAAATTTTAATTTGATTAATTCTGCTTGTATGGATTTGAAAAATGACACTGTTGTTATTTTGTGATGGATAAAAACATTTTTTCAAGATCGTTTGCAATTGGGGACACTTCGTAAATATTCACATCTGCATTTACCAAACTTTTAACAATGTTGGGCAATTCGTTTTCGTGATCCAATGTGATTTTTATTTTTCTGTTTTTATCAATAGATTCCTCAATAGATTTTTTTTGAATTTGAATGATCTCAAAAGCCTTTTCTACTTCATCTACTTTTAAAATTACCTCTATGTTTTTTTGCTTAATTTCTTGCAGTTGTTGCAAATTTCCTTCAAAAACAATGCTGCCATCTTTTATGATTCCGATTTGAGTAACCAACTTTTCAACCTCTAATAAAATATGGCTAGAGAGTAAAATCGTTTTTCCTTCCGACCTCAATTGATTTAAAATTTCCCTCAATTTTATAATACCCATCGGATCTAAGCCATTGGTCGGTTCATCTAAAATGATTAGTTGAGGATCGTGTAAAAGTGCCGTTGCCAAACCAAGTCTTTGCTTCATACCTGTTGAAAAATCAGCCGTCTTTTTCTTTTTTGCATCTCCAAGATTGACCAATTCTAAAACCTCCGCAGTTCTTTGTTTGGGTGTGTTGAAAAATTTAGACCAAATACGTAAATTATCTTCAGCAGATAAATGACCATACAAAGAAGGGTTTTCAATCAATGATCCTATCTTGTTGAAATGATGCGGATGCGTTTTTTTTATATCTTCTCCAAATACAAAAACGTTCCCACTTGCAGGTTTTAACAAGCCTAAAATAAGCCTAATCGAAGTGGTTTTGCCAGCTCCATTGGCTCCTAAAAAACCATAAATACTTTGGTTTGGCACATTGATATTTATATTAGAAAGCACCAACTCATTTTTTCGATATCCAAAACTGATGTTTTGCATTGCTATTGCATTCATTTCTCTATGGAATAGTTCAAAAATAATTTTACATTTTCATCTTCGATATTTTACAAAATATGTCGTTGGAAAGCCTCGCCGTAGCCCTGCTATGCCTACGTTTTCCGCCTAATATTTTATAAAATCTCTTTGTTGACAAATGTAACTTTATTTATGTACTATTCCAATGTTTTTAATGACTAGAATGACTTTCTTTAGCAAGCGATCACTTTTTCCTTTTGTAAAATTAGTGGCAATGGTTGTGTTGTAAGCTGGGATGTGTATCAATTGACTCCCCCAAAGCCCATTGTGTATGTAGGCTTTTTCATCATAAACATTTACATTCCAAACTCCATACCTGTAATCTTTAAATCTTTTATCTTCTGCTGAATCATAGTTACCTGTAAATGCATTTTTCGTCAACATCAATTCCAGAGTTTCTTTTTTATCATAAATTTGATGATTGAACAATGCGTGAAAAAACTGCGCGAGATTTGGACTTGTAGACATTAATCCACCACCACCATACAAATCTGTCGAAGGGTCCCAAAGCGTAACATCGTCTCTGCCAAAATACCGATGGACCGGAGCGGGCATATTTTCAGGTTCAGGTTCCAATGTTTCTAACCAAGTGCGATCAAGTTGCAATTCATTAAATTTTAGCAATGTTCGCAATCCCTGAGCCAAATCTTTTTCAAAAAATTGTTCGATAATTTCACCCAACAAAATATAACCAGTATCGCCGTATGAATATTGACCTCCTGGCTCGCCAACTTTCTCTCCAGATTCCATCGCCCATTCTAATTGTTCCTGTCTAGTCCATCTCTTTTTGGGTTCAGATTTAGCCTTGTCTATAAATTTTCTATTGCCCATTGCATAATCAAACAAACCGCTGCTATGATTCAAACAATGCTTTATTTTAATTGCATCGGGATCATAACTACCATCAATTAATATTTGTTTGCTTGTAGGTAATATGTGTTTGCTTATCGGATCTTCAATGGAGAGTGTACCAATTTCGTGCAATCTCAAAATTGCCACCGCCACAAAAGTTTTAGTGATACTTGCAATGCGAAAAGGCTGGTCAATGTTTAGCTCCTTATCTTTGGTTGTGCTGTCAAAACCTTCAACACCAGCCCAGTTTTTCTCTAATTTTGGTGAAATGATAGACATCGAAATGCCTGAAATGGAACCGAAAGAACCTTCGATTGCCTCCTCTAATAATAATTGAAAAGTAGCGTCAACTTGATCGGGTAGGGGATTGGTAGAAACCTGCTTTTTGCAAGAAAGGAAGGAGCAAAAAATGATTATAACGATAGCCTCAACTATTCTCACTTTAGCACCTATTTCTTTCTCGTCTCCCGTCATTCCCAACTTGATTGGGAATCTATACTTAGGGATGAAAGACAAATTTCGGACAGCACCAGCTTGAAAACGATCAATTCTTTCTAAACCGAGAATTGCTGCAATAGCCTTGCAAATATTCATATTCTAAATATAATATATTTTAATGACACAAGTTTCTAATGTCTAAATAATTAGAAAAAAAACTAAAATATGCAGTGCAGGAATGGAAGCGCGGAGGACGACCTGAGCTACAGCGCACCCAAATTCGCGAAACTACGCCCGATGCGAGTGGAAATATATGGAATGAATTGGAACAGATGGTTGGGGAAAAATTTGCCACGAAACAATTGTAGAGACGTAGCATGCTACGTCTGCGCAAAGGTTCAAAACCTGTTCCAATTCATTCCATAAATTGCAGCGGACAGCGGGGAGACTACTCAATTGGAAATGATCCTCGCCGTCCAAATTTTATTATCAATTTTTCAAACCCAAGAAAATTGAGTTATTGTGAGTAATAATGAAACTTTATTCTGTATTCCAAACGATGTCATTGTATATTTCGGTCAAACTGATTTCAAGATCAATTGAACTTAGATGGATGCTTTTTTCTAATCCTGTGATTCGAGTGATTTGCCACAAATCACCTTCTTTTTTAAAGATTTCAATTTGTGGTTTTGATTGGTCAATCAATACATATTCCTTTAAACTTTTTACCTGACGGTATAAATAAAACTTATCTCCTCTATCATAAATTTCTGTACTTGGGGAAAGGACTTCTATAATAATTTGAGGATTGGTTACGCTTTGAATTTCCTTTTCATTTGTTTCAACCTCTCCACAGACGACCATTGCATCTGGATAAACATAACAACTTCCTGCTGCAATATACAATTTTATTTCACTTGTCATTGCTTTACACTTATCTCCTTTTGACTTTAAGCCTGAACGCAATTCTCCAAAAATGTTTCCGCAGATCCAACCATGATTTAATGTACCACCAGCTAATGCATAAATAGTTCCATTGTGAAATTCATACTTTTGATCTGTTTCTCTTTCTATTTGGATGTATTCATTCACTGTGATGTTTGATGAATTTTGAATACCCATTGTTTGGAAATTTATTTAAGTATAAATATAAACAAAAAAATCAGAATGCAAAGAATTAATATTCTTCGCATTCTGATTTTAAATTGTACAACCATAATTGGGCAACCGTAAAGGTTGCCCCTACATTATCTTGCCGTCATTTTTATTTCTCCAATCTCTTAATACTACAACCTCTACCCTTAACTTCTGGATTTGCGATTTTTTCACCTTTCAACATTTTGTCAATGGCATCTGTTAAATATTGGTTGTTTACCTCATCTTTGTTTTTCCAATTGTCATCAATGGCACCTTTGTAAACCAATTCTTTGTTGGCATTAAACAGAAATACATCAGGTGTTCTAAATGCACCAATTTCATCGGCAAGTTTGTGGTCTTTATCAATCAAGTAAGGACAATTGTATCCAACTTCTTTGGCATGAGCTTTCATGTTCTCAAAAGAATCTTCCATGTTGTCAGCTTGGCGTTTTCTTTCATTTGGATTTAAGATAGCAAATCCAATATTGTTCTTTTCTGCATATTCTTGCATAGAAGGATAGCGATCTTCATAAGCAATTACAAAAGGACAAGTATTGCATGAAAAAACGATCAATAGACCATTTTCATCAGCAATCTCATCTAGAGACATCATTTTATCAGAAATATCTTGCATTTTCACATCTGACATTGGCAACTTATTACCAATTGCAAGATGTTTAACACCAGGATATTCATCTTTCTTTACCTTCGTCGCATCTGCTGTTTTACCACCTGACTGGGACGTTGCATTTTTAACTTGTGTGCTTGGCTGAGTAGTTGTGTTTTGTGATTGTCCATAAACGAATAGGAATAGACAACAACACAAGGTTATTAATTTCTTCATGTATATGATTTATTATGAATAAGTTATGTTAACAAAGTGAAAAGTAAAACAAAAAAGTTACGAAATTGTTTTTGCTCTACTTTAATAACAAATATGACTATCTAAAGGACGCTTGGTTTACAAATTTATCAAAAACAGTCTAATTATATTCATATGACCCGTTTTTTTAATGATAGATTAACGCTCAAATGACATTTTGTTCAGTATTTTCAAGGATTGTCCTTGTTAAATATGAATAAAATTTAAATTCATATATGTTAAAAATTTATGCAATTTTAAATATATAATGCACACCAAAATTTGTTCATCTGTTTGTCGTAGAGACAAGGCATGCCTTGTCTTTCGCCAATAATACGTGGATGTATGTTGTTATTTGTCAATAAATGGTGGTAGAGACAAGGCATGCCTTGTCGTTGTCTTACATTCGGCAATAATGGTCTAATTTTTAGGTGCCAGACAATATTCTGTCGCTTGAATATTTGTATTTTTTATATATCCTTCCAACATAAAATCAACGAGCATTCTGTGGGCATTTTGTTCGTTTAATCTTTGCCATTCAGCAAAAGTTTTTACATCAATCTTTTGGTTTTGCTTAAGATATTTTATCAAATCTTTTTTGGTGTGGTGATATTGCATTGTTCGAGTAACAAAATTTAGCTCTCCCTTTTCCAACATTTTTGTGATGGTAGACGAAGGGACAATACATTCATCTGCCACTCTTATGTACAATTGTTTGCCCGTTTTTTTCTTATTGATCGCATAATGCGGTTTCATTTTACTTTCAGGAACTTCGGCAACCAATGCAAATTTTCCTTGATGTTGAAGTTTTTCAAAAGTCAAATCAATTTGCGGTGTGCAAAATTCTTTTCCAGCTTTTTTCAATTCGTACTTCTCACCTTCTACATCCACCCCAATAAAAAAACCTTTATCCTCAATGCCCACTACTATTTTTCCACCACGACTATTGGCGAATGCGACTAAACTTTTAGCAATTTTAGCAGGAGAGTTAATGGTAGTTTTAAAATCTAATTGAGCGTTTTCGCCTTCTTCAATCCAACGCTGCAGTGTTCTATAATCCGACATAATAGTTTTAACGAGTTTTATCGACTGAAATTACATAAATTCCTATTTTTGTAAAATGAAAGCGATGATTTTTGCAGCAGGTTTGGGAACTCGACTTAGACCGATAACGAATGATAGACCAAAAGCATTAGTAGAATTAAACGGAAAAAGTTTTTTGCAAAGAAGCATAGAGTTTATTCAAAAATTTGGATACAATGATCTCATTATCAACATCCACCATTTTGGAGATAAAGTATTGGAGCATTTAGAAAAACATGATAATTTTGGCGCAAACATTACCATTTCAGACGAGCGAGATGAGCTTTTAGAAACAGGAGGCGGATTAAAAAAAGCAAGTCATTTTTTAGAAAAAAGCGAACATTTTTTACTTTTCAATGTAGATATTTTAACTGATATTGACCTTGAAAAATTGTTGTCTTTGCATCAAAAAAGTCAATCTATCGCCACACTTGCTGTAAGACAAAGAACCTCGTCACGTTATCTTTTATTTAATGATAAAATGCAATTAGATGGCTGGCGAAATGTAAAAACGGGCGAGTATAAATTTGTCAGTAATAAACCTTGTAGAGTAAGCCCGTATGCATTTAGCGGAGTGCATATTTTAAGTCCGAAAATATTTAACCATATAAAAAAAGACGGTAAATTTTCCATTATAGATTTGTACTTGAAAGTTGCCAAAATACAAAAAATATCCGCCTACGATCACAGTGATTCTCTTTGGATGGATTTAGGAACCCACGAAACACTAGCGAAAGCAGAAAAAATTATAAAACCTTCCTAAACTGGTACTCAATAAATTTGCGACTAAAAAACTTCGGCATTTTAGTCAGCCAGTCAAACAAAACAGCATCGTGTCCAATTAAAATTTTCGTCTTCTTTTTGCGTATACCATTGATAATCGTTCTGGCAGCTTCATCAGGAGGCGTGATGAATGTTTTTTCAAATTGTGCAACTGATTCTAAATCTTTACCCGCCTTTAGAGCTGACCTTGCAATATTGGTTTGGATGCCACCAGGATGAACGCAAGAAACGGTTAAATTAGAATTGCCTAGTTTCTCTTCCAAAATAAGAGACTCCGTAAAACCCCGAACGGCAAATTTGGTGGTGCAATAAGCTGTTTGAAAAGGAATGCCAGAAAAGCCAAAAACACTAGAGATATTCACCAAACTAGCTTCCTGTTGTTTTCTCAAATACGGCATAAATGCAAGAGAGCCATACATCACTCCCCAAAGATTGATGCCAACTATCCATTCATATTCCTCAATGCTAACTTCTTCTGTCATTAATTTTCCAATTGCCACGCCTGCATTGTTAATGACTACATCTACCTGTCCATATTTTTGATTGACCTTTTCAGCAAATGCATACATTGATTCCTTGTTTGAAACATCAAAAGCTTCTTGGTAAACGGCTGTTCCTTCAGGAAGTAAATTTACAGTTTCTAAAAGCGTGCCTTCATTTTTATCATTGATTGCAAGTTTAGCATTGAGCTTAGCAAATTCGATGGCAAGCCCTCTTCCAATTCCAGAACCAGCACCCGTAATGACGACTACTTTGTTTTTAAAATTTTTCATAATAGCACATTAACATAGGATAAGAATAATATGTATGAATTTACAAATTAAGTTTTAAGTGTATGACAAAATTAGTAGAAAAATTTGTTAATCAATAATCTCTCTCATTCCATAAAAATCAATGGCTTTTTGTTTAAGTGGGTTGGTGCTCCATTCTGACCATTCGCCAGTGTATGGATTGTAGCCGCATTTGAGCGGTTTGCTTAAAATGTCTTCGGGGTCTTCAGTATAAGCACGGCAATCTGTACAGATATATCTAAATTCACAGTCTTTACAGACGTGGATTTTGTCCTTATTGATGTTCCAGTATTTTTTGAAATTAGGTTTTTCGATAGCTTCGGCAAGGGTTGTATCTTTGATATTTCCGAAAGACTCTGACATTGAAGGGCAGTTTTTTATATTGCCTTCTGCATCTATAGAGATTTTGCGGTTCAGGCAAGAGTTATGAAATTGTGACTCCATAAATAAATCTATATTAACTGAGAAACTATTCTCGTGAATTTTTCCACAATGAATATTGGTTATGTTATTTTCAATAAAAAAAACTCTTTCATAATTTAAACTATTAGCTATATCTTTCGGGGTTGAGAATATAACAACTTTTCCAATTCTTTGATTTTCGTGCAGAAACTTAACAAAGTTAAAAGTCGTAATTTTTTCGTTAAATTTAATGTATAAATCAATATTTCTTATGAAAGTATCATTTAGATTTTTATTACAATTTATAAATGTCTCAATGTCCTCCATTCTTAATTCTAAAAATTTACATTTTAACTCTGTAAGTTGATTGTAAATGTCAGCTAAATCTAAACTAGAATTATTGTCCATGCAAATTATACAATTATTAATTATTTCAGGAGATTCCCAATGCTTATTGATTTCAGGAAAGGAATTAGGGTTGTCACAAAGGTGTCCTAATTCATGTGTGATTAGAAATTCAATTACTTCTTTAATTTTAGATTTAATAAGATCATCTGGTATGTTATTTATTACTTCCATTGAAACTTTAAAAGTATCATCGACTATTTTTGAAAGTGCAAGTGGAATGATAAAGATTTCACCTCTTTGAACATCACAAATAATATGTTTTTTATGACCTTCAACTAAAAAACAATTGCTATATAGTTTGAAATATTTCATTTTATAATAGTTTCGAAATTGGTTTGTGCGATCTCATACACTTAGATTTAGATGATTTATAACGTGAAAAGGGAGCTACTCTTAACATATTGTTTTTTTCAGATGTTTTGTTTTTATATGATAAAAGATAATAATTTACAGGTAAAGATTTAAGTATGCTATATAAGTTCAATGTGTCTTGATTTCCCATGATTATTCATTTGTATTTATTATGATATTGAATGTAGTCTATAAATACACGCCTTTTGAAATTATTTGTTTATTCATTTGAGTTGAAGGTGTGTTGGATATTTATTTTGAAAGAAGTTAAGTGTTGAAATTAATTGGTTTTGAGTTGCGATTTAAATATTTAATTTCTAAATCAGGTAAGCTTATTTTTTATTATTTAGATATAATGCTATTTCTTTTTCTAAATAATAATTACAAGGATGTGATGTCATTCCAAATTGTCCGACAGGATTGTTTTCCAAAAAGTAATATTTCTCATCTTTTCCTTTAATCAAATCTATTGATCCAGTAGTAAGGTTTAAATGCTTAATAAGTGACCTGAGTTTGCTTTCTATGCAAATAGGTAGTTTGTAAGGAACATTTCTATTAGGCTTCTTATGATTATAGTCTCTGAAATCCAATTCAGTTTGTCTATCGTTCTGCGAAAAAATTGCCATTGAAAAGAATTTTTCTTTTAAAAAAAATGTTCTAATCTCATACTCCTTCTCAATTAATTTTTGAAACAAAGACGGAAAGAATTTTTCTGGTAGTAAGTTTAGTACCTCATCCGTAATTTCTTTAGTGTATGACATTATAAAATGTTTCTGATGAATCAATGTTGGTGGACCATCAGATAGAATTTTAGTGATAATTCTATCATTATTATTTCGAAAGGCAATGACATTATTTTTTGAAGTAGAAACAATTGTATTTGGAACATCCAATCCACACTTAACTGCTGTCTCTAAAACCTCTAATTTATCATAAGCTAATTCTTTAGGGTGTGTAAGCCAGTTACAATGTTTGAATTTTCTAAAAAAGGAGTTTGTAAGAATATTAAGATCTGAAAACAAATGCTTGTAAATATTTACTAAGTTTGAGGATTCTAAATTCGCATCAGACAATATTTTTAGAACTTCTCCACCATTATACCATCTTCTAAACCAAACAGTATCATTTTTACTAAGAGTATCGTTATATAACATCGAACTATCAACAGAAAGAAGCTCGCTTCCATTTATTCTTTTAAATTCAATATTTTGAAACAATAACCAATCTATAACATGCTCTGTACTTGGTTCATGTTCTGATTTTGAAAATATAAATATCATTTCTTTACTTTTTCTAAATCCAATACAAGTTTTGTTGAATCAAAATGGTTGTAATAATCTAATTTTACAAAACCAAATTGTTCGTTAAAAAACATTTTTAATTGTGTAACTTTATTATTCTTATAAGAGGCAATTCCATTAATAACAAAACACTCTATTGCTCCCATTTTTGTATTTAATTTTTCAATTCGTTCTACTTCATAATTCATATCTAAACTTTCTGGAAATTTTTCCATTCTCTCTTTTAAAAACTGATCTTCATAGGCATAGGATGGAATTCCAAAATGAGCCTCCCAAGCTGATCCAATAGAGAGTGGTAATTTAATATATGGAAAAGGATGGAGACAAGTTGAAATAAAACAATAACTTCTAGGTGGATGTAAAAAAATACTAGCAGGCTCTTCTACTACTCCTGTTTGCTCTCCTAAGAAAAACTTACGATCTCCAATATAATAATCATATTTTATAATAGATTGACTTTTTGCTAAACTTATATCTCCTTTACCAGTATACACGTATAATTTAATAGAATCTAATTCAAGCTCTCCCTCTGTATTACTCTGTGGAATCGAAAGAATTGGTTTCATATTTCTTGTCTCAAGCTTTATACTGCATTTTTTCAAGGTGTCATTTTGAAAAAACTTATAACTATATGTAAACTCTGCCCCTCTCGTGTAAATAATATTATCATCCAGATTTGGATTGGGAACTTTATTGTCTAATAAAAACCCTTTTTCCTCAACACCGAAAAAATAATCTGCTTTATTTTTACAAGAAAAAATAATAATTAAAGAAGTACATGTTACGCAAAACAACAACTTGTTCATATATTATACACAAAATTAATTGGTTTTGGGAAATACCTTATTGCCCCAAAATAGTGAAATTAAGGGTTAATAAAGTCTCCAACTCTTGTTTGTAAGATTTAATATCTTTAAAAAAGTCTAAAATAGCTTCTT
>Ga0209187_1002455_pt1 | contig 17594 bp, 14 predicted proteins | sample BantaG_FD_187430 | JGI IMG/M metagenome (GOLD analysis project Ga0209187, IMG submission 187430) | Marine algal microbial communities from Bantry Bay, Ireland - BantryBay_4 metaG (SPAdes) (version 2) | ecosystem: Host-associated > Algae > Red algae > Unclassified | place: Bantry Bay, Ireland... | reverse complement strand
CAGGCGCTGCACGCTCAGCAATACGTTAAATCGCTCTGCAATCTGCCCAAACAATGTTTCGATCTCGGCCATGTGCGCCTCTAAAAATGAGACATTGTTGCTGCGCACGTCGGTCGTAAAATAGCCATAGGGTGACACCTTCGTAATCGCATTTTCGTGGACCGCCGGATTCTGAACATTGTAATCCCGATCCGAGTTGAGCACGCCCACCGTCTGCACCAGATCCGCTCCCTCGGCCAGCCGCTGTTGGCCCAGTTTCTCCATCTCGACCTGCATTGTTGCAATTGCCAAATTTGCGTCGCGTCGATAGTCGACACCCATCGGCGTACCGCCCGAATGCGCGGCCTCGCCCGTCACCACAAAGCGCGTGCGGATCGTGCCGCGAATGCTCGTCGTGATCCCGATCTCCTTTCGCTCGATCTCAAGCCTGCGCGCTTGCTCAATGTGCAGCTCGAAATAAGCCGCAATCGAATCGATGTGAGCCTGTTCCAGCGCAGGGCGACACTCTGCAATAAACGATGGGTCAAAGCCTTGGCCGATAATCGCCTGCTCCAGCGTGCGCCCATCAAATTTGCGCAGCAGAATATTGCGGTCGTTCACACCAAATGCGGCCCGACTGCCTTTACAGACCGAGCCAAATGTCGCTGATTCCTCGCCCCGCCAAATCACGAGCTCCAGCCTTTTGGAAAAGATTGGCCAACTTTTGCGTACAGCCAAAATGGCCTCCAACCCGGCCAAAATTCCTGCTGCCCCATCATAGTTCCCACCAAAAGGAACGGTATCCACATGCGAGCCGACCTGAACGACCTGGTCGCCTGATCCCGGCGTCGATAGATAGAGATTGCCAACGCCATCATATTTGGTTCTCAACCCATGCTCCGCCCCAACGTCGCGCACATACGCCATCGCAGCGCTCTCTTCGTTGGACCAAGAAGCACGTAGGAAGCCAGCTTCGCGAAACGAACCAAGGTTGCCTATCTTCTCTAAGACAGTCAGATGCGTTTTGATGTTTGATACGGGAATGGAGAGCATAAGGGGTCGAGGTTGTTTGGTGGGTTGAAGGAGATGATTCGTGATTCGTGTGCAACCAATTCGTGTGCAACCAATCAGATGGTGCTGAGAAATGAAAGTTGGGCTACCAACCTCCTTAAATCTTTTCTCAGCACCACAATTGCCTGACGCCACGAATCACGAATCACTTTTTACACGAGTGTTTTCGTGGGCCTCATTGTTAAGAATTCGCCTTGCCCCGGCTGTGCCACAATCTCGCCATCTTGCAGAACGGGTTGGCCGCGTTGGAAGGTCCGCTCGGGCCAGCCCAAAATTTTGCGCCCAGCGTAGAGCGTGTAGCCCACGTTGGAATGCTGATTTTCTTTGGTGATCGTCACTTCGCATGCCGGGTCAAAAACGATAATATCGGCATCGGATCCAACTGCGATTGTCCCTTTTTTGGGGTACAAGCCAAATATCTTGGCCGGATTCTCACTCAACAGTTGGATCAAGCGTACGAGGCTGATCCGCCCTTTGTTGATCCCCTCATCGTAGGTCAGCGGCAGCACCGTTTCTACCTGCGGTGATCCAAAGCCCTGCTCCAGAAACTCGCCATTCGGATCTTTGGGCTTGGGCGCGTGATCCGACGAAACGACCTGCAAAATGTTGTCGCGCAGTCCGCCCCACAGCGCCTCGCGATCCGCTGCTGTACGGATCGGCGGACCCACCTTGGCCAACGCTCCGTGCGTCTTGATGATCTCTTCGGTTAGCGTCAAATAGTGGGCGCAACTCTCCGCGTGGATAATTTGCCCCTGTGCCCGCGCGTGCTCAATGTGGCGCAGCGAGCGCGCGGTAGTCACATGCACAATGTAGAGCGGACACTGCGCAACTTCGGCCAATCGCATAGCGCGGAAAGTGGCCTCTTCTTCCAACGCTGCGGGACGCGAAATGTTGAAAAACTCAGCCGATGCGTTGGGCCCCGTCAGATATTTATCTTCCAAATAATCGATGCCACCACCATTCTCGGGGTGTACCATTGCCATGCCGCCATTCGCTGCCAGAATGTCCATTGCCTTCATCAGCTGGTAATCATCGGTTGTCCAGCCCTGCTTGATGTAGGGCATAAAAAACTTAAAGGTGCGAATCCCCAACTCCATGGTTTTTTCGATTTCGGGCACGTGATTGGGCGCATCGAACATGCCTGTGTGCAGCCCAAAATCGGTGCGTGAATTGGCTAATCCTTCTTCGATAAAACGCGCGGTGGCATCGTACATGCTCTCGCCCTTATAGGCATAGGCAAAGTGCAGCAGTGTCGTCGTGCCGCTGTAGGCCGCAACTCGCGAGCACGCTTCTATATCATCCTCGTAGACCGGATGCACATGCACATCGATCACACCGGGCAGCAAAAGACGCCTACTCACGTCGATCACCTTCGCGCCCTCCACAGCCAAATTTGACCCCACCGCGCAGATAGTTTCGCCTGATATCGCGACATCGGCCCGCTGCTGTCCTGTGCCGGTGACAACGGTGCCGCCTTTTAAAATGAGATCGATTTGTTGGGTCATAGAATGTGCTCCATAGGTGAATTATAATAATATTGATCTTCTGCCAAAGATGATAAAGATTTTCTCACAGACGGAAAGGAACGCGAACAAAAAATGTCGAAAGGCTTTGTCCGTGATCCCTTCCGTCCGTGAGAAAATTAGCTCTGCGCTTTGACACAACGTCCCGTTTGATAGCCATAATTTATAATCAACTAAAGCAGCGCAATAGATGATTAAAACAGAAACCGTACAACAGCCAAGAGCCCAACAATTGCCAGAATAATCAGCAGCGCAAACGCCAGCCCGATACAGCCTAAAATTACCCAACCGTCGCGGCCCATCCGTTCATAGCGCACGCCGCCTTCACCCTTGGGGCGCAAATGGTAGATGATCCCATGCCTCGTTTTGATCTGATCCAGCAAGCGCAAAATCGTCTCTTGGGCATAGGCATCTTCCAACTTTTCGATGTGCCCGCGGAACTTCAGTTGCTGTAATATCCGTAGCGGATCACCCCCACACGAGCGCTCAAATTCTGCGCACGCGGCCTGCATCTCCGCACTCTTTTCCGCTTCCAAATACCAGTAGCGCCCAGCCATTTCGGGGTAATCGAGCAGACTGTAAACTTTACCAAGCCGTCGACGGATAGCTAAATTGTCGGGCTGAGCAGAGTGCAACCCGTGCAGTCTATCTCGCGCCCTACCAAGTTGACCATCTGCGATAAATTGATCAACTTTGGGGAAGTTTTGTGATTGAATCATATGCATTCCTAAGGATGAAGATGCATAACGGGAAAACGAAAATTGGTTAGCGGGGAGCAGATTTTACTTTATTTTACAGTCTTAGACTATACCACAAAGCGTGTAAATGACTTCGTCTTATTAAGTAACCTGACCTGATTGACTGACAGAATTTTTCAAATCGAATAGTTATATCCGCCCACTTCCTGTGGCACAAAATCAAGAGTGTAATTTGCTGGTTTTAGGTGCCACCAGACTTTGGAGTCGACTCCATCAAGTATACGAGAGAGAGCCTGAATTAGCATATCAACTGAGTTTACAGGCATATCAGAAACTTTCATTTCATTCTGAAAATCATCACATGTTATAAAAATCGGTAGCCAGCCATGTTGTGGGATTCCAAATCTACATTTTAGTTTCATTATTTTTCTACGCCCAGGTAAGGGTGAACAGTTACAAAATGAGGTAAACTATGAACGTTGTTTCCTTTACCGAGGCCCAAAACGACCTAAAAAGAATTCTCGATCAAGTTATTGATGATTTTATCTGTATGATCATCACGCTCCGCTATGCCGATGATGCTGTTGTGATGTCGCTTGATTACTATAAGGCCATTCCAAAAAGTAAATATACAGTGTGGCCGCAAGCTACTCTAGAAAATCGCTAAAATCTGTGTAATTACTTTTCTGGTTTAGCCTAACAGCCTAATGGAGACACTTCATCCACTCAAATCTTCGGCTAATTCCGCCCATTTGGCCCGCTCTATTGAACAATATAAAGCCGGTCAAAGAGTCAAGCAAGACATGTATGAACAGCTTTTTAACCCTCCGGTTGTTTCAAGTTAGGCTGTTGCATCTAACAATTTGAGAACCGTTACTCAGCCATTTTGGAAACTCTGCCACTAGATCAGAAACAAGTTCTTCATTGACAGATCCATTTGTCCGAAAATTGCTCAGTAGCTCTACAATTGTCCACGCTTTTGCAAATCGAAGTTCTGTGGCAAGAGTTTCAACTTTTGCTTTGCTGGCACTTTGTAGATATTCTACCGCCACCAATTGAAACTCTTCTACTGTACCAAATCCCGGAACTGTAATGGCCAAGTCGATAGTGGGCGTTCCCCAGCCAAATCGTTCCCAATCGAAGTGGGCAAGGGTACTATCTTGGTATACGCGCCAGTTGGCAGGATTGGGATCACCTGAGATTAAGCAGGTTGATTCAAAGAGTGGCTGGGCCGCATTGCGCCATGCCGATAGTTGTGGTCTAAGCGCTTGCGCAATCGCCTGCGGAAACCAAGTGAGTGCTGTCTCTGTCATTTCGGCAGTCCATTTTGGTCGAAACATTGATGGCTGGGAGCGCCATTGATTTCCATCAACGTTATGCAATCGCCGCAAAATCGCAAGTTGTTCCGCGTCCGCCAGCCACCGTTGACGCGGGAACGGCACAGGAATGTTCTCTAAAACCAGCCAAATTGATCCAGCCACTCGCTCGATGAACCAAAGATGCGGGCTTGAAATGCCCTCTTCTTGCAGTGTCGGGCTGACTTGTTCGTAAAAGAAAGCTTCGTTGGCCTTCGTTGTGTGCTTGACAACTATCGTTTCGTCGGTAAAGTGGATGCGCCAAACTGTGGCGTCGGTCAAACCGCTGAGCGATTGGACCTGAGTTGGCGAGCCGAAATTTTTGTCCAGTAGAGTTTGGATCGAATCTGGTAGGAAATTTAGTACTTGCATATCAGGATTTTCTGTACCCACATCTCTTGAATTATTTGACTATTTCCTGTGGTTGACAACGTATCTATTTCTAAAGTGTTCCCAGCTGTCAAATTGAAGGCTTGGACTAGACCTCTCCCTGTCCCTCCCCTGATTGAAAATCTAGTTGTGGTCAGCACATTTTGTGCGGGGGACTTGTTGAGCAACTTGCTGCAACAAACTGAGCAGCAGCTATCTATAGTTTGAACCCAGTCCAGTTACTAGATCGTCAACAGGTTCCCTCTCCAGAAAATAACTTGCGAACGCCCATGACATCACTCAAATAGGAGAGGGACAGGGTGAAGTCAAGTCCAATGTGTCGATGCAAACTCTACCATTCGTTTCAATGGTTTGCCAGTACTTCAATCGCCCGAACCGCCGCCTCTTCATCTGTCCCATCTACCTCAACGGAAAATTGATACGTGGGTGCAATCTCGTTGATCCAATACTCAAAAAACTCTGCCGCTTTATTGTGCCCAATCGGATTGCGACTCGCTATATTCCGCTTGGCAACACGGTCTAGACAGATTTGTTTCGGCGTCACAACATGTACTAGCGCAATCTCATATTGATCAATCACCTCTAGAAGCAATGGCCTCTGAACGACGCCTGTCGATTCGAATGCTGCTAAACCCGGAAGTGATAGATGCTCGTGATAATGATTGCGCAGAAATTCAGTCGCCGATGCTAGATTAAACTCATCCCTATTGCCAAAACGTTGATAGATAAGTCCTTCTAAATCCGCATAATGCGCAATCCCTCGCACGTTGAGTCGATTCCCTAGATATGATTTGCCTGACCCAAAGGGACCCATAAGAATGATCCCGTCGAGTGGTTTTGCATGTGATGACATGGAGCTCAGCCTTCCCAATCGTGTTGCGTATCGCATTCGCCAGCGCTGGCCTTAGATGTCATTAAAGCGCGGTCGCCAACTCAACAAGCCTGACGATTTTCTTGACATCCTCACTGGACTTAAAAGATTGTATAATCCAACGCGAGTTTTTCGACCGATCCAAATGACTTGTCGTGTCTTCTGGCGGCGACAGACCCTCTCGCTTAATAATTGCGGGCGTCAGCCTAATATCGATTTCGCTACTACTTTTACTTTGGAAATGTGCGACCTCTTTTTTATTAAAGTAGACACAAAGCAAAGTGGACTCTTTCCATAACGCGGTGGAAACGTTGGGTAATTTTTCTAATTGCTCGATTAGTTCATCCTGTACTGTAGACATGTGGTACCCTTTTAGAGAAAATTCAATTGGCTGAAAAGTATTTTTACAAGAAATCGCACCTACTCAGAGCGGATCTGAATTCTAAGAGCGTCCTCGAAAACGATCTCAAAGATTCGCCAAATAGAATGCGACGGTCCGCCGCATGGCTTCCGCAAAAGCAGGATCGCCAATATTGTGACCACCGCCGTCGTATCGATAGAATTCGTGTGTTTTATTTTGTGCGACTAAAGCGGCTGCTAAATCGACAGAATAGCCAACATTGACCACATTATCGTTAACCGCATGATGTAGCTGGAGCGGAGCCTGCAACGTTGAAAGATTCTCTGTCAACGAGACCGCACGCCAATAGGGGACCGCTAAATCGGGCTGACCATAAAACTCGCGAATCTCGCGTCCACGACGAAATCCAGGCGCACGGTCAAAGAAATCGCGGTTGGCCGAGGGATCGTCAATCGAATAGCGCCCCAGATCATTATAACTATAGACGGCCCCCGCCCAAATCACCCCTGCCCGAACATCCGGCTCGATCAACATTGCGCGCAGCACAAGATTTCCTGCCATGCTATGCCCCCACATGCCAATCCCTTGCGGATCCACAAAATCCAATGTCTGAAGACTCTTCAGTGCAGAAATGGCGTCCACCGTATAGTTGGGCGAAAAGTACGTCCCGCTTGACTCGCCTTCGGAATTGCCGTGCCCTCGCAGATCGATCTTAAATACGACAAGCCCGCTGCTGGCAAGCGCACCAACATAGGCCACATAGCGTTCAGTTGTCTGATAAACATCTGGCGGGATAAAGCCATGGTTGAAAACGACTGCCTTATAGCCACCCGCTGGCGAATCGCCGAATGGTACAGTCAACAATCCATAGATGCGATTGCCTTCAGAAAGATAGCTGGCGATATATTGCGCATAGTTTGAGCCATTCTCCAGCGTCTGCTCGAACGTTATCTCGCTGCCCACAATTTCTCTCGCCCGCAGCGTGGCGATAGTCAACTCGTTGCCCATTTCGAACTGCGGCTCAACAGGTGGTATAGATGTAGGTGTTATAGATGTAGGTGGTATAGATGTAGGTGGTATAGATGTAGGTGGTATAGATGTAGGTGGTATAGATGTAGGTGGTATAGATGTAAGGGACATGTCAGTGGGTGGCATAACCGTCAAGTCGATAATAGTTGCTTCCGGCTGTGCTTCTACTTCAGATTGCACGACCGTTGGCCGCTCTGTCTCTGCTGGATCCTTTAGTGGTTGCTCCCCACTATCCTGATCGGTCAGCAAATCGCCAACCCACAAGACTGGATCTGCCGTACTCTCTTCTTCAGATATATTGTCGATAGAATTATCCGTAGGCATCGATCCCAACTGACACCCAATGAGCATGGCCAATATTAATAATATATGGAACCAAAGAAAAACTCTGTTTTTTAAACTCATTAATTGAATCAATTTACTCCTAGAAAGACCGTCGATTATTTTGTGCCCTTCGTCACAAAGACTCTATGGTAAGAAGGTTAAACTTGTTATAGACCATTCCCAAAAATTAACTATACAGTATGGCCGCAAGCTACTCCAGAAAATCGCTAAAATCCGTATAATTATTTTTCTGGTTTAACCATAAACCTTTTTAGGTTTTCTTTTGTGGCTTTTGTATTTTTGCGGCAAATTTGATTTTCTTGCAGTGGACTAGCGCAAAATAGACATCGCGGCCAAACTCGCTCTCTTTGTAATGGGTAATGTGAAATCCGTACCGCTGGTAAAAGGCTATCACCTCATCCCAAGTAGCGGTTGTTTCCAGCATAAGCTGTTTAAACCCAGCGATTTTGCTTTCTTCACAAAGCCTGTCTAATATTTGTGTTCCAATCCCAGCGCGCCGCAGATCCGATGCCACAGACATGCGCATAATCACAGCTTTGGCTGCTGAACGAGGAACGAGCGCACCCGTGCCAACGATCCTACCGTTTTGGGAGGCAACAATAAAGATGGCATTCTCATAACTCTCCGCGATATTATTCAAATCGGGATTGAGTGTCGGGTCGAGCTCCCCCCAATGATCCGCAAGCCCAGCCAAAATGAGCGCCTTAGCATCCTCTTGATCCGTGGGATCGAAGCGCCTGAAACGTATCACCGGTTCGTCGTTCATATAAGGTTTTTCCTACCAAGGACGCTCACTACCATCCCAGTTGACAAAGCTACCCGTACTTTCAATCGTCAGCGCATCGACCACATTAATCAACCCCGCCGCACTCTCATCCGGACTTAGCGCTGCGCTGCCACCACCCATATCCGTCCGCACCCAGCCTGGATGAGTCAGAAGTACCGCAATCCCCTCTTTTTCTAAATCGGCGGCCACGCCCTGCATCACCTTATTGACCGCCGCCTTCGAGGTGCGATAGGCAATCCTGTCCGAGCCGGGCATCGTCATGCCACCCATTTGGCTAGAAACAGTCATCACCTTGGCAGAACCATGTTTGCTTGCCGCCTTCCGCAAATGGGGCAAAAACGCATGGACCACCCGCAGCGGCCCCAACACATTCACATCGAGAACCTCTGCAAATCCTGCAAAGTCCATCTCCAATGCAGAACTAGTACGCGGACCCATAATCCCCGCATTATTGATCAGCACATTGATCGGATCATCCAAACCGCTCGCCGCCGCATTGATAGCCGCTTCATCGCATACATCAAAGGTCAGTTGCTGGAAATTGTCGTGCGTAACGGGGGCCGAACCGCTGCGCAACGAGCCGATCACACGGTCACCACGTTCGAGCAGAGCTTTGGTCATAGCGAGGCCGATGCCGCGCCCACAGCCAGTAATTAGGTAAGTGGTCATTAAGTTATTCCTATCGGATTTTTGGTTTCTAGATATTGTTACACAATGCAGAAATTAATTTAATTTATTAGAACTAAAATTTTATGCTATCATGATCCTAACCTCTATCGCAATTTTGGTCGAAGAAATCGACTGCATTATATCTCCCCAGAAAAGCTCTGTCCCAATTCTGCTCCTTGAAATGTAGTACGGAACTTTTCTGGGCAAGTATGTCGAACAATTTAGACGCCAAGAGACATCCAAACTCTACTATTCAAAAGGTACAACTAATCTTGAACAAACAAATCACAATACTCGACGGTGGCATGGGCCAAGAACTGCTCAAGCGCGGCATTACTGGGAACGTAGCACTTTGGGCCGCCAACGCACTTATAACCGATCCCGAAATCGTGCAAGAAATCCACGAAGATTACATCAAAGCAGGCGCAGACGTCATCACCACCAACACCTATTGCACCACACCCACCCGCTTCAAACGCTTCGACCTAATGGATCGCTTCGTCGAGCTCAACGAGCTTGCCTGCCAACTCGCACAGCAAGCACGCACCAAACTCGCCCGGCCCGACGTACAAATCGCTGGTTCGCTCCCACCCTACTTCGACAGCTATCGACCCGACAGAGTCCGTTCGTTTGAAGAGCTATTGCCACTTTATAAAAAACAGGCCAACATTCTGGCCCCGCACGTAGACCTGCTCCTCTGTGAAACCATGTCCACGGCCTCGGAAGCATTGGCCGCCGCAACCGCCGCAGTCAACACGGGCAAACCAGTCTGGGTCGCGTGGACGTTAGCAGACGAAGGCGCGGATCACCTGCGCAGCGGCGAAACCATCGAGCAAGCGGCCGCCGCACTGGCCCACCTCAAAATCGACGCCTTTCTCGCCAACTGCTGCGCCCCCGAAAGCATCGCCGCCGCCATGCCAAAACTAGCGGCAATCGGTTCACAACCCGTCGGTGGATATGCCAACGGTTTCGTCGCCATCCCCAGCGACTGGGTGATCGATCAAAGCGTAGACGGCCTCGGCTCGCGCACCGACCTCGACCCAGAATCGTACGCTGCCTATGCCAAAGAATGGATAGATACAGGCGCAACCATCATCGGCGGCTGCTGCGAAGTTGGTCCCGCACACATCGCACAATTGAGAACACTGGTCGACCAATCTGTTTGATTCTGGTTCCCCATGCTTTGCATGGGTACCCAATCTCGGCGCTCTGCGCCCCGAAAACCCTATCCAAACAGCACATCCTTCTACTTCGACGAACACTGCCTCTGGCACACAACCGGCGAATATGTCTCCGTCCTGCCCGTTGGTGGCTGGCTGCAACCGATGACCAGCGGTGGGCATCTCGCTTATCGACGCTTCGGGCCTCTCCGCCCAACTGATGGTACAAAGCGCCGATCTCGCCACAATGGACGATCTGCTGCGCGTGCATGAACGCAACTATCTTAAAAAGCTGAGCGGCATCAGCGCGACCGATAGTGAAATTCTATCAGTGCAATAAATCGTCATTTAGAAAACGGCATCTCCCTCCCCCGAACGCATTACCATTACTGCTCACTTTGGCTCTTTTTCTTAGCCTAATTCCTCATAGCTCCATCTACGCACAAGAAGGCGGAAAGCATCTATTTACCCTTTATCAACACAGGGGGAAATACTGCACCAGAGCGACCTTCAAATAACGATATAATCAGCATAGAGACAATAGAAGACCAAAATTTTCTGATTGCTGACAATGGCAGTGGCTATGTGGGCGCGCCACTCTATTATTATCTTGAGGATAACGAAGAAGCCTCTGAAAGTAGCTGCGATGCTGCATGTACTGAAGCATGGCCCCCCTTAACTGTTACCTCCGCCGAACAACTGTTTGCGTTAACAGATAATTCAGAACAGTTCAGCACGATTCAACGTGAGAATGGGTCACGCCAAATTACTTATAGCGGTTGGCCTCTTTATCGCTATGCAGGCGATAATGTAACGACTGCTATCGATTCAGATTCGGTTATAGCGACAACAATCACACCCAATGGTCAGGGGATTGATGGTTTGTGGTGGCGTGCAGAGGTAACGCAGCAGATTGAGGCAGAGTCTGACGCATCTATTAACGCCAATGCTCTCTTCCGCACCTCCTCCTCTGTTGTCACAAGTTTTGCAGAATCAGGCACCGTATCGACCGATCAATCAAGCCGTACAGAATGGCATACGGTTGAGCTGAATCGACGCTACACACAGCCAATTGTAATCATGCAGCCTCTGTCTCACCGTGGCTCTGAACCATCGACTGTTCGAGTGCAAAACGTTACGAATCGTAGCTTTCAATTCAAAATTGATGAATGGTCATATCTTGATGGTGCACACATATCAGAAACGATTCACTATATGGTTATCGAATCTGGCATTCATACAATGCCTAATTCCGGTGGTATGAAGCTACATGCTGGATTGACTGATGTAAATCATAGTTGGTCTACTGTTTCTTTCCAAGAAGAATTTACGCGTGCGCCCATCGTTCTTTCGCAAGTTCAGTCAGTTGTTGGTGGAGAAACAGTTATAACGAGACAGCGCCGTATAAATCGCACTCAATTTGAACTGCGCCTGCAAAATCTGAAGCTAGCAACGGCGCACGCTCAAGAGAAACCGTTGGCTACCTTGCGATGATGCCAGGTGAAACGTATCTTGGTGGTCAAGCTGTAAAAGCTGGCCGCACAAGCAACTCGGTTACGCACAAGCCAAAAAAGATCAACTTCGGTGGTGATTACGGTGAACCCATTCTGCTAGCAGCCATGCAGACTTTTGACGGCCCTGATGTAGCCGGTCTGCGTTATGAAGAGCTTACTGCTAGCTCTGTAACACTTTTTATCGAAGAAGAGCAATCTAAAGATAGCGAAATGAACCATACCACTGAGGTTATTGGCTACATTGTGATCGGTGTAAATGACGATCCGCCAACTGTGACGCCAATTCCTACCTCAGCTCCGCTTACCCCAACTCCGCTTACCCCAACTCCACTTGCCCCAACTCCACTTGCCCCAACTCCACTTACCCCAACCGCAACACCTAGTCAGGTTACTCCAACTGTAACGACTGTGCCTGAAAATCAGGTTTTATTTATCGAAGAGTCGGATCGCGAGCGTGGAATATACGAGAAAAATGGCGCACAGCGAACTACAGTGAGCGTTCAACGTCAGGGGGGAACTCGAGCGATCAATATTGCATTTACTCTGTTGGGCCACGTGGATACAACTAAGGGGTCCGCTGCTCCCGGGGATTATATTCTCCGCGGCTCGGATGGGCAGCTCCTCACCGATAGCATTCCATTCAAAGTAGGTCAGACGATTCACGATATTACTATCGAAGCTGTTGTTGATGAACAGATCGAGGTGCCAGAGACCTTACGTATCCAGCTTCAGAATGGACAAGGGATGGCAGACGTATATATGAATGTTATGGATTCAAATAGCGATGGAAAGATATCGTCTGCGGATAGTAGCTTTAGCGATGATGCTAAGATTCGTGAAGCAAGTGCTGCGCTGGTGGATCTAGCTGATGACTATCTGTGTACAGGCCGCTTGCAGGCTAATGCAACTGGGGATTTACAAACCGACGCACGAGAAATTATCATCACGGGCGTAAAAGATGCACTTGCTTTTCGAGATGGAAGAAATGCAACCCAGTCAACAAGAGCACTTGACGATCGTATTCGCGAAGCACTTTACCTTGTTGCGTCCGCGCCACACTGTACCTATATGGAGTAAACAAATAATGTCTAATAATTTGAATGATCACACAATGAATAGGCGGCACTTCATGCGGCAGGCTGCCTGTGCAGCACTCGGTGCAACCGCAATGGTCAATACGCTGGCTTCGCTAAAACTAACCTCTGCTGCAATGGCTCAAGGGATTGTACAGGATGATTATAAAGCGCTAGTCTGTATCTTTTTGGCTGGTGGCAATGACTCGAATAATCTCCTAGTCCCGCGTGGCAACAGTGAGCTACGAACAGATTATCAGAATGGGCGTGGGGTGATTGCACTTTCAAATAATCAATTGCACGCACTCACTGTACCTACCACGACAATGGCTTTCGACCAATATCATGATGGTAGTCGCTCATCTATGGGAATTCATCCCGATGCAAAAGGGATTGCAGATCTCTTCAATGCCAAAGACCTCAGCTTCGTCTGCAACGTCGGGACGTTGGCTTATCCAATCCAGAATCGCAATCAGTACATTAATAAGAGTGTACCTTTGCCCGCGGATCTGTTCTCGCATTCCAATCAACAAATGGAGTGGCAGACATCGGTCGCCGATAGACCTTCTGCTACGGGATGGGGGGGACGTACCGCCGACTTACTCCACGCTGGATATAATGGCGACGCGTCGAAGGTCTCTATGTCGATTTCACTAGATGGTGCAAATACATTCCAGCGTGGGGTAAGTGCCGAAACGGCGGCCTTTACCGTTAACAGCAATGGGGCTAGGCCACTAATTGGTTATGGATCGACGGCCGACCCATATAATAGAGCGTACCATGATGGCGCCACCTATGATGAACCAAATTACAAAACAGTCGCGAAGGCCATCGCCTAAAAGCTCTAGAGTCGTTAATAAAACTGACGAGCGACAATTTGCTGGAAGAGGCCCATATGCAAAAGATAATGAGCAGCCGTGCTGTGTCAGACACAGTTAACAACGCACTTACTGCTGCTACTGCTACCGGCACTAATTTTGATCAACTATTTGTTGATGCCCAGCATAATTTAGGCGACCAGTTAAAGACAGTTGCTCAACTCATCGCGGGCCGAACTGTGCTTGGCAATCAACGTCAGATCTTTTTTGTGCAGGTTGGTGGATATGACGTTCATCAAAGTCATCTCAGTTTGCACTCGGATTTGATGGCAGAGCTTTCCTCGGGACTAATGGCCTTTACCGATGCACTAAAAGCAACAGGCCATTGGGATAAAACAGTAGCTTACACTGCCTCTGACTTCAGCCGTACCTTTACCCCAAATGGGACCGATCCCGATGCTGGGACTGATCATGCATGGGGTGGCCATGCCATGATAATGGGTGGACCTGTCGTAGGTGGAGAGTTCTACGGTCACTTTCCTTCTCTTAAAACTGGTGATGAGAGTGGCTCGATTGATGCGCATAAAGGTCGCGGGCGCTGGATCCCGTCAACGTCCGTCGATCAGTACTCGTCTGTGCTGGCGCGCTGGTTTGGCGTCGACAGCAATTCACTGAAGACTATTTTTCCCAATCTTGGACGCTTTGACGATCCGGTCTCGACGACTTTGGCGAATCTCAGATTTATCGAGGGAATGTAGCGTATAGAATCTCAGTTGATCTAAATTAGTATCTTGAACGTATCTTCTCGCTATTCTAAGGCAAATAGCGCATGCTGAAGTGAAGCCAAAATGACCTCCGCCATTTATTGAAAAGATATGTTTGAAAGATAATTTTTGTAAAAAGGTGACAACTCGTATTGAATGAATTGTCACCTTTTTGTTTTCTGGTAAAGGTTACTACAAAAAGATTGACGTTCGGCCAAGCAGACACTATAATTACACAATAACATTACCGTGCCTTAATCCAACCAATCCACCCAAGCCCATGGACATCCCAAAGCACGATAAACTCAACGACCTCTTTGCTCGCTTTGTGGAAGAAGTGCCCATTCGCTCGACTGATGTCGATATATTTCGTTCTGTGCGCCAAACCGCCGAGCGCAACTTCGCACAGCTTGAACAACTCCGACAAATTGACGAAATCCAAGCCAGCCACGTCGATCAAATTCTGCTCGGGCTGCTGCCGCACGCCGACACCACCAACAACCGCGCCCGCAACGCGTGGATCCACTGGTCGCCCGCCATCACCGCCGACATCCGCCACTGGTACGAGGCATCGGGTTGGACCGAACCCAGCGACTGGCCGCAGATCACATGGTCTATACTAGAGACGGTGCGCCGCTGTGTCGATCACAGCGGGGATTTGGCTACCGCGTGCCGAGATTTCAGCCAATCTTCCTTCAGCAAAGGCTTTCAAAGTGGCACACTTTCGCCTATCCTCAACGCATTAAATCCCAAAGAATTTTTACTCATCAATAACCGTATTCGGGCTGTGTTGAACTATTTTGGCGACACGAACTTTAGCCAATCGCTGACCGATTATGCCGCGGCCAACGCCGCGCTGCACGCACTTTTGGGCCAGATTGAAACACCCATAACGGGGCCACTTTCGCTGGCGGATCGCTTTGATCTCTTTACGACGTGGCTGTTGGTTGACCAGAAATTTGTGCTGCGTGCGCCACAACATTGGCTGCTGCAAGTGGGCGATGACGCGTGGACGTGGCGGGCGTGGCAAGAGGGCAATTTTGTGGCAGTCGGCTGGGACGAGCTGGGCAATCTGAGCGACGTGCGCAAGGCGGAATTCGAGCGGCGACGCGATAGCCTGATTACCCAACATGGTGGCGATAAAGGCAGCGGCTGGACGAAAAAGAGCACCAACCAAGCGTGGACTTTTGCGCGGCAATTGCATGAAGGCGATCAGCTCATTATCTGCCGTAAGCCGTCGCTTTTGCTGGGCGTGGCAACCGTGATTGGCCCCTACTATTTTGTGCCCGAAACGCCGCAGGGTCATCGCATTCCGGTCGAATGGGGCGACCGTACAGCCCGCACAATTTCGTTGGACAAGCGTGATCTGAAAAAGTTGTTGATCCGGCTGAACGCCAGCGACTTTTCGGCATTTTTAATGGCACCCGCTGCGTCGGCGAGTCAAGTGGATGCGTCACTCACCGCAGAGCCCACCAATGATTCTGGACCGGCCTATCTGCGCTTCTGCGCGCCGCTTGTCGAAACATTACGAGAGCAGGATCAAGGTGTGAGCGCGGCCGAACTTTATGCTTCAGTAATCAAACAGGTGAAGGTGCCAAAGAGCGAGCGCGATCAGCTTGCACCCAGCGGATCCAACCGTGTGCGCAGTCAGGTGGATCGTGCACGCTATACGTTGGCAAAAGCGGGGGTAATTGCGTCGCCGAAGCGCGGTCTGTGGCAGATAACGCCCGCTGGCCTAGATGTGGAACTGTCCGCCGAGGCAGTGCTGGAACTGTACAACGAAGTCGAATATCAACGCCGCGTGGCCGAATCATTGGCTGCGGAATCGCCCCAAATTCGACGTTTGGCTGAGGCTCCGGCACGCTATGTGGCTGTCACCAAAAGTGGCACGGATCGACCCCCATCTGTGCCAAGTAGCGCCGCGCAAAAGAGCTACCTCGATGAGACATTGGTGTCGGTGTGGGTACGCAATATCGAACGCAAAAAGCAGGCGATCTTATATGGCCCACCGGGCACGGGGAAGACTTTTATTGCACGAGCATTGGCCGAACAGATTGCAAGTATGGGTGACGGTTTTGTCGAGCTTGTGCAATTTCATCCGGCGTATGCGTATGAGGATTTTATGCAGGGAATCCGGCCCGAAACGACTGATGGTCAACTAGGGGATCAAGTGGAGGGGCAACTGGTATATAAACTGGTTCCGGGAAAGTTTTTACGCTTTTGTAGCCAAGCCCAAACGCGGTGTGGACCCTGTGTGCTGATCATTGACGAGATCAATCGCGCCAACGTGGCGCGCGTCTTTGGCGAGCTAATGTATCTGCTCGAATATCGCGAACAGTCGATTGCGTTGGCGGGCGGCGGCGAGCCGTTCCGCATTCCCGAAAATGTGCGCATCATTGGCACAATGAACACGGCGGATCGCTCAATTGCGCTGGTGGATCACGCGTTGCGACGGCGTTTTGCCTTCATTGCGCTCGATCCCGATTTTGATTTGCTGCGTCGCTTTCACGAGCAGAACGAAACAGGTTTCCCGATACAGAAGTTGGTTGCTTTGTTGCAGCGTTTAAACGCGCGTATCGGGGATCAACACTATGCGTTGGGCCATTCGTACTTTATGCGAGAAGGGCTGACGGAAGAGATTGGCGATATTTGGCAGATGGAAATTGAGCCTTATTTGGAGGAGTATTTTTTTGATCAGCCTGAAGAAGTAGAGACGTTTCGATGGGCGTATGTGCAGGGTGAGTTATAGACTTTTTGTTCCTGCGCTCTGCGTAGGAAATCTATGCTTGGCGCTCTGCGCCATTGGACGCGGGTTTGTGGAATGACGCGTTCCATTTGTGGTTAGTGCGGGTTTTTACCTCACCCTAATCCTTTCCAATCCACTTCGCTGGAGAGGGGACCGATCTGGGACGTTATAAACTGATTGAAAAACGAGTAAATTGAATGCCCCGTGACAGTTCCTTCTCCTCTGGAGAGGGCTAGGGTGTCAACAGATACTCTACGAAAACCACAGTGCCACAACGAATATAGTACCCAAAAATCATCATGAAAATCATCGAACTAACCGAATATACCCCACATACATTCGACCGCGACGCTCTGCCCGAAGCTGTGGCCGAAACGCTTTGGCGCACCCACTCGGCGCAGGTGGCGGTGCAGTGGCCCACTTTAGCAACGGATCACCAAT
>Ga0209187_1002454_pt1 | contig 17605 bp, 15 predicted proteins | sample BantaG_FD_187430 | JGI IMG/M metagenome (GOLD analysis project Ga0209187, IMG submission 187430) | Marine algal microbial communities from Bantry Bay, Ireland - BantryBay_4 metaG (SPAdes) (version 2) | ecosystem: Host-associated > Algae > Red algae > Unclassified | place: Bantry Bay, Ireland... | reverse complement strand
CCAGACCAATATCTTTAAAAATTTTCTAGCTATATAATTATGCGGTCTGGACGGAACACGAACCCGTCTCGGCTACAAGCCGAGATGACAGGCAGGTATTCTAACCAACTGAACTACCAGACCAATACCTTTAAAAATTTTCTAGCTATATAATTGTGCGGTCTGGACGGAACACGAACCCGTCTCGGCTACAAGCCGAGATGACAGGCAGGTATTCTAACCAACTGAACTACCAGACCAATATCTTTAAAAATTTTCTAGCTATATAATTATGCGGTCTGGACGGAACACGAACCCGTCTCGGCTACAAGCCGAGATGACAGGCAGGTATTCTAACCAACTGAATTACCAGACCAATATCTTCAAAAGCTAATTAACTTAATTTTATATTATTGTGCTAAATTCGAACGTTTTCGTTTCAGCGACTGCAAATGTAAATTTGTTTTACCAAAGATGCAATAGTTTACCATTAAAAATAAAAAAAGTTTCCTCTAAAGTGGGTAATCCCAATGATTTTGCCATCTTTGTAAGCAACTTCTTAAACAAACATTGCAAAGCAGAGTTTCAGTAAGACTTTTTTACTGAAACCATACACCCAAAAAAACATTCTATTATGGTGTTTTTAGAATTTGAAAAGCCCCTGGAAAGTCTCTATCTACAGCTTGATAAAATTAAGCAGGTGGGTGAAGCTGGTGATATCGACGTATCTGATAAGATCACCGAACTGGAAAATAAAATTAAAAATGAGCGTAAAGCTATTTATGATAACCTGACCGGTTGGCAGAAAGTACAACTTTCTCGTCATCCCGAACGACCCTATTCTCTCTTCTACATCAACCAAATGTCTAAAAAGTTTGTTGAGTTGCACGGGGATCGTTATTTTAAGGATGACAAAGCGATCGTCGGTGGTATTGGTAACCTCGATGGCCAATCCGTCGTTTTTATCGGACACCAAAAAGGAGTCAATACTAAAATGCGGCAGTTCCGTAATTTTGGAATGGCTAATCCCGAAGGATATCGCAAGGCACTTCGCCTCATGAAACTGGCCGAGCGCTTTAATCTACCAGTCATCTCCCTCATCGACACGCCAGGTGCTTTTCCCGGACTCGAGGCCGAAGAACGCGGACAGGCGGAGGCTATCGCCCGCAATCTTTTTGAAATGGCACAACTTCGCGTACCCATTGTCTGTGCGGTCATCGGCGAAGGAGCTTCCGGTGGTGCCATCGGTATTGGTCTGGGCGATCAGGTTTTTATGATGGAAAATACCTGGTACTCGGTTATCTCTCCCGAATCTTGTTCTTCTATTCTTTGGCGTAGCTGGGACTATAAAGAGCAAGCAGCTGAAGCACTCAAATTGACCGCCGATCATATGCTCGAATTTGGCCTGATAGACGGAATTGTTAAAGAACCACTGGGTGGCGCACACTCCGCTCCGGAAGAGGCGGTTAAAATGTTGAAAAAACAATTAAAAAAATCTATCGCCGAATTACAGGAAATGGACCCGGATACACGTATCGAAGCACGTATTCATAAATATAGTCAAATGGGACACTATGATTTGATAAAAACAAAAGCAGTTGTTGAAACAAAATCAGCGGAGTAACGATTTTATGAGACCGACCCCTAAAGTGTGCTAGCGCGAAGGCCTGCCTTTAGGAATACAAGGTGCGAAATGCTAAATGACACATTTATTTGCACAGTCTCGATTTTATCGTTGAAGGAGCTACGTTGATTTACAACTATTTTGGTTGTTAGAATGAAAATTATTAATGGTATAAATCTAACTTACAAATTATTCGATCACCATCACCACATTGTACTATGAGAATTTTTAATGAATGGAAAGCGAATCAACGCGAACAGTCGTTGTTAGCTAAAATCCGTCGTCGGAATATTACCCGCTATCCGGTAAGCTTTGAACAAGCTCGCACGGTGGGTCTATTGTTTGACGCTACGGACCTTCTAAACCGAAACGTCGTTCGACAATACGCCGAGGAACTCAAAAACAAAGGGAAAGAGGTCACCTTATTTGCTTTCTTGCAGGAGAATGAAAAGAATTCAAATTTCGCTTTTAAGCATTTTACCAAAAAAGACCTCAATTGGTTTCAGTATCCCAACGAGGAGGCAATCAATGGTTTTATCAATCAACCGTTTGATTTTTTGATCAATCTATACTTGGATCAGCAGCCGGCACTCGAATACGTTTCTGGTTTATCCAAAGCACACCTACGCGTCGGACCGTATTCCGAAAAACTACATTGTTATGATCTGATGATTGATACCGCTCGTCAACCTAATCTCGATTTTTTCGTAAAACACGTATCTTATTTTTTGAACCGTTTGAAGAATAGCAGCAGGGCATGATTTTAACCAATTTCTCCGGAACCGGAGTCGCTTTAGTTACCCCCTTTACCTCCACGGGAGCCGTGGATTATTCCGCACTGGAAAAGACCATCGAGCACGTGATCTCGGGTGGGGTGGATTATTTGGTTTCACTCGGAACTACCGGTGAGGCGATCACTTTGAGTCGCAAAGAATGCCTCGAAGTATTTGCTTTTACCAGAAAAATAAATAACGGTCGGTTGCCTTTAATGGCTGGGTTGTTTGGTCACAATGATACGGCAGCGCTCCAGCAACGAATCCGAGACTTTGATTTTACAGGTTTTGATGGTATGCTTTCCAGTAGCCCCGCCTATAATAAACCTACTCAGGAAGGAATCTATCAGCATTATATGAAGCTGGCCGAATTGGCCCCGGTACCCATCGTTATTTATAACGTTCCGGGACGAACGTCTTCCACCGTAGCGCCCGAAACAATCCTTAGACTGGCGCATGCTTCAGATCGGTTCGTAGCTGTCAAAGATGCTACGGGTGATCTGATAAGTGCGGCAAAAATTCTTAAAGATAAACCTGAGAACTTTCAGGTTTTATCTGGTGATGATCCTACCTGTTTACCGCTTATTTCCATCGGAGGAACGGGGGTCATTTCTGTTATTGCCAATTTATTACCTGGTCCTTACAGCCAAATGGTCAAGGCGGCGAGAAGTGGAGATTTTTCTACCGCTCGTGCCATTCATCTGGCCACCATCAATTTGCACCATTGGCTTTACCTGGAAGGCAACCCGGTGGGCATCAAAGCCGCCCTGGAAATTGCTGGAATTTGTGGACGTCACATGCGCTTACCGCTCGTTTCTTACACAGATGTGGCGTTTGATGGTATGAAAAAAGAGATCGAATCTGTACTGGAAGCACTCAAAGCAGGAGTGGCATAATCTACTCCTCTACTTTTTTTGCTCAAACTGCTTAAATTTTTGCTTAAAATTCGCATTTACTTACCAATTTTCAACCACTAGTTCTGTCCGTTCAAAATTTCCGTTATCCTTCTTAAAAAAACAGTCGCATAAGCTTTTTTTAAAAAGATAATATCGCTACCTTTGCACTCGATTTGAAAAAAGTCTCCATAAGTTATATACCTATGCGTACAAAATCAATATTTCGAGTATTCTTCCTGCTGGCCATTTTAATCGGTGGTTTTAGTAACCAAACCTTGGCCTCCGGCGGGAACGATGCTACCTTCAATCCTGGCGAAACGGCGCTCCACCACATCGCGGATGCCCATACTTTTCACCTTTTCGGTGATATCTATATTCCGCTTCCAGCCATGATCTTTTACGATCGCAACGGAGGAGGAATTACCTTCCTGCCTTCTTCTGCCAGTTTTAATATTGGACATCATGGAAATGGTAATTTAGCAATTGATCGCTACGTATTAGAACACGGAGTGGTACGCCGGATTAAGGATACCAGCTTTCCAATGGGTGAAGTAAATATTACCTGGGAAGGGCATGGTACTCACGGAAAAGCGACGGATGATCATGCGGGACATGATCATGGTCATCAACTCCCACACTCTTCGAAAGAATTGATTGACGCAGGTGGGGGAGATTTAGAAGCAATCGACCAGACTCAACTTTTTTATAATGGAAAAGGGTTTAATCTGGAAGATCGATCTACCCTGGATGGCGGATTGGCTGGAGGAGGAATGACTTCTTACATGGATTTCTCCATTACCAAAAACGTTTTCAGCATGTTGTTCATTGCGTTTTTCTTAGGATTCATATTCCTGAGAGTCGCAAAAGCATACCGTACGCGAGATGGACAAGCACCTAAGGGATTACAAGGATTTATTGAGCCTCTATTCGTCTTTATTCAGGATGAGGTAGCCAAGCCAATGATTGGAGAAAAGCATTACGTTCGTTTTATGCCTTACTTAATGGCTGCGTTCTTTTTCATTTTGGGATTGAATTTATTAGGACAAATTCCGTTCTTCCCCGGAAGTGGAAATGCCTCGGGTACCATTAGTATTACAATTGCGCTGGCTTTATTTACTTTCTTTATTACCAATTTGAACGGAAACCGTGATTACTGGGGACATATTCTTTGGATGCCCGGTATTCCTGCCTGGGTAAAACTTATTATTACGCCGGTGGAAATTATGGGTGTTTTCTTAAAGCCTATTGTACTTTTTATTCGACTATTTGCCAATATCTCTGCCGGACATATTGTAATTGTGGCTTTCGTAGGATTAATTTTCGTTTTAGGAGAATCTGGTAAAAACATATTAGGTGCTGGGGTTGGAGCGGTAGCGGCTACCTTCTTGACTATGTTCATGATGGCCATTGAATTATTGGTTGCGGTATTACAGGCTTATATCTTTACTATCTTATCTGCTTCCTATATTGGAGCAGCGGTAGAGGAGCACCACCACGCTGAAGAAGCACACTAGAAAAAAATAAACTTGATTGAATTCAATTTTAAATTGGGTTTGATTATTCTGGCAAAAGCCCATAAAAATTTTTTTAATTACTCTTAAATAGTATAACTATGACAGGTTCATTAGCAGCCATCGGAGCTGGAATCGCCGTAATCGGAGCAGGCATCGGTATTGGAAATATCGGAGCTAAAGCAATGGAATCAATCGCTCGTCAGCCAGAAGCTGTAGGTGATATTCGTGCTAACATGTTGATCATGGCCGCCCTTATTGAGGGTGCAGCGATCATCGCGATTATCCTTTCTTTCTTTATCAAATAAGAAAAGGAATTGCTCTTGCAAACTAGATGATATACCTAGATTTTTTGGTAACATACAAATTATCCTGGAATAACATCTAAAATAAAAGCGCCGTCCGGGATTGCCGGATGGTGCCTTTTCCAATTTGATCTTAAATATTTTTTATTTTAAATAATAGAATATGACTTTTTTAGCTGCCGCCCGTTTTTGGCCTATTTTACCAGAACCCGGATTGATTTTCTGGACGATTCTGATCTTTTTCCTTTTCTGGATGTTGATGTCAAAATTTGCTTTTAGACCCATCGCTGATGCGTTAGCGAAGCGTAATGGAGATATTGAAGATGCCTTACAAACTGCCGAGCAGGCACGTTTGGAAATGGCGAATCTTAAATCTGAGAATGAGAAATTACTTTCTGAAGCTCGGGAAGAACGCGCCCAAATGTTAAAAGAAGCCCGGGATACTGGTAATGCCACCATCGAAGAGGCAAAAAATAAAGCGCGTCAGGAAGCTCAGAAAATTATCTCTAATGCCCGTCAGGAAATTGAAAATCAGAAACTACAGGCGATGAAAGAGGTGAAAAATGAAGCTGGTAACATGGCCCTGGAAATTGCCGAAAAGGTAATTCGCCGGGAACTAAAAGGAGATCCTTCCCAGGTTACTTTTGTCAATGATCTCGTTAACGAAATAAAATTAAACTAGTATGTCTGTATCCAGAATTGCGACCCGCTACGCTAAGTCACTGGTAGATCTGGCCAAAGAACAGAACAAACTGGACCGTGTCAAAACGGATATAGATAGCTTCCTGGGAGCGACCGAAAACCGGGATTTTGAGGTAATGCTCAAAAGTCCTATTATTCCGCCGGACAAAAAGCAGCAGGTATTCACTGCTTTATTCAAGGAGAATTTTGATGAAATGACGATGGCTTTTCTCGACATCGTCGTAAGAAAAAATCGGGCAGAACACCTGGAAGGTATTGCCCACGCTTTTGTCAAACAGTATCAGCAGATGAATAAAGTCTCTACTGTTACGTTGACCACCGCTACGGCACTTAGCGATGAAGCAATTAATCAGATCAAATCCAAATTTTTGGAAAGCTCTGATACCAGTGAAAAAATTAATATCATCTCTAAAGTGAATCCAGACCTGATCGGCGGATTTGTGGTAGAATTTGACGATAAATTATACGACGCCAGTGTCGCACATAAACTGGAACAACTCAAAAAAGAGTTCGCTAACTAAAACAAGTACTTAGATAATTCAACCTTAAAATTATAAAATATTATGGCTGACGTTAAACCTGATGAGATATCAGCAATCCTCAAACAGCAACTTTCCGGATTTAAAACTGCTGCCGAACTGGAAGAAGTGGGTACCGTATTACAAGTAGGTGATGGAATCGCTCGTGTTTATGGTCTTACCCAGGTACAAGCAGGGGAATTAGTAGAATTTGAAACGGGCGTACAAGCAATCGTACTTAACCTGGAAGAAGATAACGTAGGGGTCGTACTACTGGGTTCCGGTGAGGGTATCCGGGAGGGATCAACCGTTCGTCGTACCAAAAAGATTGCTTCGATTGACGTTGGAGAAGGTTTTGTAGGTCGAGTAGTAGATCCACTTGGAAATCCTATCGATGGTAAGGGAGATATCCCGGGTACTCGTTACTCTATGCCAATTGAGCGTAAGGCACCGGGTGTGGTTTTTCGACAGCCAGTATACGAGCCGTTACAAACGGGTATCAAAGCGATTGATTCCATGATTCCGATTGGACGTGGACAACGAGAGTTAATCATTGGTGACCGTCAGGTAGGAAAAACGGCCATTGCCATTGATACCATTATCAACCAAAAAGAATTTTACGAAGCGGGTGAACCCGTATTTTGTATTTACGTAGCTTCCGGACAAAAAGCATCTACTGTTGCGCAGATCGCTAAAACACTGGAAGAAAACGGCGCGATGGATTATACCGTCATCGTTTCGGCTTCTGCGGCGGATCCTGCGCCGATGCAGTTTTACGCACCACTAGCCGGAGCTGCGATTGGAGAATTCTTCCGCGACACTGGCCGTCCAGCACTGATTATCTATGATGACTTATCCAAGCAAGCCGTAGCTTACCGTGAGGTTTCGCTATTACTACGTCGACCACCGGGACGTGAGGCTTACCCTGGAGATGTATTTTACTTGCACTCCCGTTTACTGGAGCGTGCGGCAAAAATAATTGAAGATGACGGGATCGCTCGTGATATGAACGATTTACCGGAGTCACTCAAAAATGCCAAAGACGCCAATGGTGAGCCACTTGTGAAAGGAGGAGGTTCCTTAACGGCACTGCCGATTATTGAAACTCAGGCCGGTGATGTTTCTGCTTATATTCCTACCAACGTAATTTCGATTACGGATGGACAGATTTTCCTCGAATCCAACTTGTTTAATTCCGGTATTCGTCCGGCGATTAACGTAGGTATCTCGGTATCGCGGGTAGGAGGATCAGCGCAGATCAAGTCTATGAAGAAAGTAGCGGGAACACTAAAACTGGACCAGGCACAATTTCGGGAACTGGAAGCATTTTCCAAATTCGGTTCTGATCTAGACGCAGCGACTACTGCGGTACTGGACAAAGGACGTAGAAATGTGGAAATCCTAAAACAGGATCAATATTCTCCAGTATCCGTTGAAAAGCAGGTAGCGATTATTTACCTGGGTACAAAAGGACTGTTAAGTAAAGTTCCAGTGAAAGAAATCAAGGAATTTGAAGAATCATTCCTGGCCGCAATGGTTCGACAGCATCCGGAAGCACTGAAGGATTTAAAGTCAGGTAAGTTGACCAAAGAAGCGATTGCTGCCATGGAAGGCCTGGCTAAAGAAATGACCGCTAGATTTAGTTAAGAGTGTTTAATCGTTGAGTTGTTTAATCGTTTAATCGATTTTAACGGCAGCATCAAATAAACGATTAAACGATTAAACAAATAAATAACTCAAAAATGGGTGCTAATTTAAAAGAGGTACGTGGAAGGATCAAATCCGTAAAGTCCACACAGCAAATTACCAAGGCCATGAAAATGGTTTCGGCAGCGAAACTTCGTCGTGCGCAGCAGGCCATCACACAGATGCGCCCTTACGCTAATAAGCTGAACGAAATGTTGACGAATATCTTGTCTACTTTAGACGGAGATGCGACGACTACTTTTGGTACGGAGCGACCCGTAGTCAATGCGTTAGTGGTGATTGTTACTTCCAATCGAGGATTAGCTGGTGCGTTTAATACCAATGTAATTAAAAAGTCCATCGCTCTGATTGAAGAGAAATACGCAAAGCAACGCGACAATGGCAGTCTGACCGTTATGTGTATTGGAAAAAAAGGAAATGACTTCTTTCGCAGAAATTATCCGAATGTCAAACGGATCGACGAATACGTAGAAGTATTTAGTGATTTGAGTTTTGACAATATCGCTTTGATTTCCCAACGGATCATGGATGAGTTCGAAGGTGGAAATTATGATGTAGTAGAAGCGGTGTATGGCCGTTTTAAAAACGCAGCCATGCAGTTTCCCGAAGCGGTACAATTTATTCCAGTAGTGAAGAAAGAAGAGACGGAGGAAGAGGAGAAAGAAAAGAGCAAGGTAAAGGCAGACTATATTTTTGAGCCAGACAAAGAAAGCTTACTAAAGCATCTGGTTCCCAGTATTTTGCAAACGACCTTCCATAAGTTCTTACTCGATACTCACGCTTCCGAGCACGGTGCCCGGATGACCGCGATGGATAAGGCGACTGAAAATGCGGAGGATATGCTGAAAGAATTAAAGATTTCTTACAATAAGGCCCGTCAGGAAGCAATTACGAAAGAACTTTCGGAGATTGTGGGTGGAGCGGCTGCATTGGAAAGCTAATTTTTTATAATAAAAGACTTACCTCTTTTGGGTATCTAGTGCGTCGGAAACTAAATACCAAACACCTTATACGGCCTATTTTGAGATCACACTTCTTTACTCATCAGTCGGGTAGCTACGGCTATCCTTCTTCTTCGTGCATCGTTTGATCCCAAAATAGTCTCGCCTAAAGGTATCATCTACTTTGATCCCGACGCACTAGATACCGTAGAATTAGTTTCTACGGTATTTTTTTATGATAAGAAAAAATTGAAAACTACCTGTTGTTTCAACTTTAGTGGTGACCAACTTGTACTGGATTAACCATTATTGGTGCTAGATTAACCAGTATATTCAATAAATACTTATCTTTCCTGAAAATAGTTTAGTGAGCTAGATCTTTTGGGTTTAGAAGCACTAAAAAAAGAAAATATCATGAAGGCAGTTATCCCAGTAGCGGGTGCCGGTACCCGCCTCAGACCACATACGTATACGCAGCCTAAGCCATTGATTCCTGTAGCGGGAAAAGCGATTATCTCGTTTATTATCGATCAGCTGATTGATCAGGGCGTAACAGATTTTGTATTTATTATTGGTTATCTGGGAGAAAAAATTCAACTCTATATCGAAACGGAATATCCCGCTATATCGAAAGAATTTGTCGTACAGCAGAGTAGGGAAGGCTCCGCCCATGCGATCTGGACCGCCCGCAAAGCGATTCAGGGATCAGACGATATTTTTATTTTTTTTGGCGATACGATTGTAGATGTCAATCTTGGTATATTTTTAAACGCGCCGACTTCCTGCGTTGGAATTAAAGAGGTAAATGACCCACGGGAATTCGGAGTCGTCGAATTTGGGGAAGACGGCTTTATTAAAAAGGTTATTGAAAAACCAAAAATTCCCCGCTCTAATAAAGCGATGGTCGGCCTTTACCGAATCAAAGAAGTAGATCAACTCCTGTCAATTATTGATAAACAAATCAAGGGTGAATCTCAGACACACGGCGAATATCAACTCACAGACGCGCTCATGGGTTTAATCAATCACGGCGTTAAAATCAGCGGCGTACCCGTCAACAACTGGTTTGATTGTGGAAAAAGCGAAGTGCTCCTGGAAACCAATGCCATGCTTTTGGATAAAGAAGGATATGCTTCTTCCAATCTTCCGCATTACGACAATACCATCATCATTCATCCCGTCAGTATCGGAAAGGATTGTAAAATCTCTAATTCCATCGTGGGCCCCCACGTGACGATTGGTCATAATACCCAAATTAATTATTCCATTGTCAAAGACTCCATCATCGGTAATTTTGCACGCATAGAAGAGGTGGTTCTGCAAAGCTCTTTAGTAGGAAGTGACGCGGCGATCAAAGGTTTGCGGCAAAGCCTGAATATTGGCGATAATACGGAGATTGATTTTAGTTAAAAAACAAATCAGATCCCAAGAGCCGCATTATTCGCCTGGCAGACAGCTTTAAAATCATTATTGAAGATTCCATAATATTCATTATTTAAAAATTGGCCCTCTTCTTACGTAAGAAGAGGGCCAACTGGCTAACGAGCAACAATAAAAATCTATGCCTCTGCCTCATCAACAATCCCAGCCGTTTCATTATCAACCAGTACACGACCACAGTGCTCACAAGCGATAATCTTTTTTTGTGATTGGATCTCTAACTGAATCTGTGGTGGAATTTTGTTAAAGCAACCTCCACAAGAGTTTCGACCCACGGTAACTACCGCTAAACCATTTCGGTAGGCTCCACGAATTTTGGTGTAAGCCTTGAGCAATCTTGGCTCAATATTTTTCTTCGCCTTTTCGGACTTCTTCTTTAGCTTTTCCTCTTCCTTGATGGTTTTTTCAATAATCTTCTCCAGCTCCACCTTTTTGGTGCCCAATGTTTTATTCTTGGTCTCCAATCGATCTTTAGCCGCCTGAAGGGTTTCTTTCTTGCCATCCAGCAACGTACTACTTTCGCGAATCTTCTTTTGGGATAATTGAATCTCTAACCGTTGCATTTCGATTTCCTTGGTCAAGGCATCGTACTCCCGATTATTTTTTACATTATCCATTTGTTTCTCGTAGCGTTCGATCAACGCCTCGGCCTCTTTGATGTTAGCCGTATGGCGAGAAGCGGTAGACTCCATGTCTTCTACGGCCGTCTGTAACTTATCAATACGGGTTTGCAGACCCGCAATCTCATCTTCCAGATCACTTACCTCCATGGGAAGTTCTCCCTTTAGGATTTCAATCTGATCGATCTCTGAATCAATTTGCTGTAATTCGAAGAGATTCTTTAATTTTTCCTTTATGGTTAATTCCTTGGTGGCCATGTCTGGTTGTTTTTGTTTAGTCGTTTAATCGTTTATTTGTTTAATCGTTTATTTATTGAACCTGCCTGCTTTCTTGTGTCAGCAGGCAGGTTCAACAGTTCAACAAATAAACGATTAAACAGAAATATCAAATCAGGTATTTTACCGGATTGGTATTGGTGCTGGTCAAATAAACTGCAAAAGTACTAAATTTCTTGGTAATTATATCATATAATAGGTTACTGGTAAACTGTTCGCTCTCATAATGACCGATATCAGCGATTACGATTCGCTGATCGGCATCGAAAAACTCGTGATATTTAAAATCAGCCGTTAAAAAGAGGTCTGCACCCTGTGCAATGGCCGTAGAAAGCAGAAAGCTACCTGAGCCACCACAGAGTGCCACCGTCTTTATTTTTCGATTACGGAGTTTGGTATAGCGGACACATTTGGCCTTCATCTGCTTTTTAATATGCTTGAGAAATTTGGTTTCTTTAATTGGCGTTTTTAACTCGCCGATCATGCCGGAGCCAATCTCGCTACTTTTATTCTCCACCGAAAAAATATCATAGGGGACATCGGGTGCGACCTCCCGAAGCGCACGAAGAATCGCAGACTGCCTGCCCGCCGAAAACCGGAGTTCCAACCGGACTTCTCCCAAACTATTTTTACCGGATTTATTGCCCACTCCAATGCTACTGTGACTAGCCGACGGATTGGCTCCGGCACTATACAATGCCTCTCTGATGTTATGAGAATGTGTGGCCGGTGCGAAAATCTGTAGTTTTTTGGAGAAAGATTTAGGCGCGAGAATACGGGTATTGATTAGTCCCAGCCGTTTGGCAATTTTACCGTTGACGCCCTGATGATAAACATTATCCAGATTGGTATGAATGGCGTAGATAGCAATCTCGTACTGAATCGCTTTGATGATAACGCGTTCTACGTAGTTGCGGCCGTTCAGCTTTTTAAGTCCCCGAAAAACGATAGGGTGGTGTGCCACGATCACGTTACAGTTTTTGTCAATCGCCTCTTCAATCACGGCCTCAATGGAGTCTAGACAAATCAAAACGCCGGTAATTTTGGTGTCTGGATGACCGACGATCAGCCCGGAATTATCATAAGATTCCTGGTAAGAAGATGGAGCGATGGTTTCTAAATATTGGGTGAGTTCTTTAATTTTCATGAATGGAGGAATTGATTTTTTATTGGATGAAAAATACAAAATTATAGCAGAATTTATACATTTTCTAATTGTGTTAGCAGCCAGTTTCGGTCACTGGTAGTCAATGGATTGGCTTCTTTAATTAGAGTTTCCAGTTTTTCTTTTTGAACTTTATCGTATGGTTTTACTTTGAGTAATTTTTTTGTTAATCGAATAATGTTTTTAACACCTTCTTTGTGATAGCCCATAATCTTCTTACGGGAGAGGTAGGTGCGCATGCTGCCGAGAAGTGATTCTAACGCATTGATTTCATCTTGTTGATAATAAATTTTGAGTAACATAATTTTAACTCGTAGGTTGATAAGCATCTCATCGTGTTCATAATGTAAGAGGTAATTCATAGCTTTAGAGTAATCTCCTTTTTCGTAGTAAAAAAGAGCAAAACTATAGTTAACAAAACTCTCTCGGTATTTATCTTCCAGATAAATTTGATTGTCATTGATGAAGTTTTGTACACTTGGAAAGTCTTTTAATTTTAATCCAGCTACTACTACATTGTGAAAAGTCCAAGGGGAAACAAAATTATTATATAGGAAAATTCCGTTTTTGAATCCTTGCTGGTAAAGTTCGAAAGCTTCGCGTATGAATTTATCTTTTCCTCGATTCATCTGACCAATACAATAATTAATGGCCATCATAGAAATATCTCTCAACTCACCTTTTGGGAATAGGTGACCATGTTTGAAAATATTCTTTTTTAGATTTTTAAAATGGGTAGTATTCTCTTTTTCTGTATTGGATTTATATCCATAGTAATACAATGCAATGGCTGGCGTATTTAAGAGTACTTCATTCTGTCCTACTTCTTTTAGAATCTCATCAATCAGCCCTATTTTATAATCTGTCTGATAAACAGATTGGTGAGCTAACATCAAATAACTTTGTCGAAGTTTTTCGGCAATAAACGTCTGGTGTAAGCTATCAGAGACTTCCTGTAGATTTAGGCTAATTGAGCGTTTGGATCTGCTAGAAGAGATATATTCTTCTTCTTGTATAAGGTATTCATTTTTAAGGAAGTCACAATTACGATAAGGATGATCTTCGTGTAGTTTTCTGAGGATTTTAAAATTTTTCTGATATATTTTATCAAGCTTCCTTTCTCTGTAAAAATCTGCGAGTGCAATTCTTGCCTTGATCTCGTCTTTTCTCAATTCTTGATAAATCACATATTCTTCCAGTGTTTTCATTCCAAAAAAGACCAATTGGCGCATCTTGGCATCATCATAAAGCACATTAGTGTACACTTGATCGAAAATATCTGTTTTAGATAAACTATTGTTCATCTGATATCGTTCGTCTTTTAATAGGCATTCAAACAGTAAAATCACATCTTCCCGCTGGTTACCGATTGGAGAGATGATCCATTTCCGCAGATTTCGGATCTCTCTTTTGTTAAAAACCCTTAAAATTTCTATCAAACGACTATTATTCATAGGGTTCAAATATAATTCTTTTCAACAAAATAGGCTAATCTGTTTTTTAATAAAAACATTAAAGAATTGATTATCAGTTTATTATGAATTTAAAAATAATAATATGCTAAAAAATATTACTCAACAAATGCAATATTTTGTCTTTGTTTTAAGGTTGAATCATCCTCATATTTGTAGTGTAATCATTATGTACTGTCAAAATCGACCATTTTTTAATCTTATGAAAAGTATCAAAAACATAAAATCCGCTGCTCTCCAATCGCTCCTGGCGATGGTGATGGTGGTTATGTTTGCTTTCTCTACTTCGGCACAGTCTAAAATTGCCGGTTGGGAACGAGTATATGCTTTTTCAGGAGAACAATTGGCTGAAGCGAAAGATGTAGTACAAACCCTGGATGAAGGTTTTGCAATGATTAGTCAGGATAATTCTAATCGTTTCCGCCTCATTAAAACAGATCCTGACGGAGATATTATCTGGGAACAGCAGTACGGTGGATTGCCCTTAGGAGACATGAAGGGTCGTAAACTCGTTCAGACCCAAGACGGCGGATACGCAGCGCTCGCTAATTGTTTGAGTTGTGGAACGGCGGATGGAACTCAAAATATCATCGTTTTCAGACTAGATCGCTACGGTGAGTCCATTTGGGAGACGGTCTTTGGATTACCTTTGACCGATATTGATACGGGAGTAAGCATCAAACAAACCAACGACGGAGGATTTATCATCGGTGGTATTGCCTTGACGGAAGAAAACGCAGAACAAGCTTATTTCAAAAAAATAGATGCCAACGGAGTAGAAGTTTTTGAGTCTGTTTACGGAGATGAAGGCCGCGAATTTATTCAAGATATTGAAGAAACGGAAGATGGTTTTGTCGCTACGGGTTACCGAACGATGGACGGAGATGAAGATTTATACATAATTAAACTCAATGCGACAGGTGATTCTTTATGGTCTGTTAGTTACGGAGGTGATAATAGAAACGAAGGAAGCGCAATTACCTTTACATATGATGACAATAATCAAGTAACTGGTTATTTAGTGGCGGGTCTTACCACGACGCTATCTAACGGAAACAATGTTTATCTCGTACAAGTGGATACCAACGGTGATGCAGTTTCTGATAAGATATTACCAGGAGGTAGTCTTGCTGATCAGGCTTATGATATTCGAAATACACAAGATGGAGGGTACATCCTTACGGGTATAACAGAACCTAACCCGATTCAAATACATACACTGCTCACCAAAATTGATGCGGATTTAGAAGTTGAATGGAGCGAAGATTTTGGTGTTCGAACAGCAAGTTTTGCTGCTTCTCAAGGATTAAGTGTACAGCAGACCAAAGATGGTGGTTTTGCTATAGTTGGGTTTCAATCTGATCCAGATGATTTTAATCAGACTTATGGATACCTGTTAAAAACAGATAACGAGGGACAAATTTTCTCCAACTATATCGAAGGTCGAGTTTATAACCAAACTAATAATGCAGGCATCGAAGACTGGATTATTGAGGCAAAAGAACAAGGAGGACTAGGACGTACTTTTTTTGCTACTTCCGAGGCAGACGGTAGATACGAATTATTATTGACTACCGGTACCTTTGCCGTCTCCATTAAAGCACCAAATGTTTATTGGGAGGAAATGTCTACTACTTTTAACATTTCAGTTCCAAACTTAAGACTAACACAAGATTTTCCAATTGCTCCTTCTTCAACTAGTTGTACAGATTTAGAAGTAGATATATCTACTCCTTATTTGATTCCAGGAGAGGCAAACTTATATACCGTTCACTATTGCAATCATGGAAATGAACTGGCCATTGGTGCTTTTGTAGATGTAAAACTGGATGAAAATCTATCCGTTATCGGTAGTTCAATTCCTAATTTAACAGTAGGTGACATTCGTCGCTTTCAGATAGGCAATCTTGATTTTGGGGATTGTGGAGAATTTACCATAGAAACAAGCTTAAATAGCGCAGTTGAACCTCGGCAGACACACTGTGTAGAAGCGGAAATTTTTCCCAATACGATCTGTGTAGAAGATGATCCGGCGTGGGATGGTTCTAGTATTGGTGTAACTGCGGTTTGTGACGAAATTGGCGTGCAAGATTCTGTCCGATTCCAGATACGAAATCAGGGCAATAGTGATATGCAAAGCCCACTTGGCTTTATTGTAATAGAAGATATAATAATGAGAGATCAACCACAGCCAGGATTATTAAACGCAGGAGAAGTATTTGACTTCGCCATTCCTGCTACCGGTGCAACGTACCGTATCATGGCTGAACAGGCTTTAGGCCATCCCGGAGACAGCAGACCCACCGCAGCGATTGAAGGTTGCGGTGGATTCACTTCCGGAAATTATACCCGTTTTTCTGAAGATGACTATAACTACGCCAATGAGTTAGATTGTCAAGAGAACGTACCCAACCCATTAGGTAATTCAAAAAGAGGCTATCCCAAAGGTGCCGGCGACTCTTTATTAGTTGCAGCCGATGCTGACATGATTTATCACCTAAAATTCCAGAATACTGGACAAGACACGGCAATCAGGGTGGTGATTCGGGATACCATATCGTCTAATCTGGATCCGACAACGATTCGGCCTGGGACGAGCAGTCACGACTACGATTTCGAAGTCTACGCTGGTGGTATCCTGAAATTCACCTTTGAAGATATTTTACTCCCCGGTAGCAGTACCGACGAAGCGGGTTCTCACATTTATGTGAAATACCGAATCTCCCAAAAACCGAACAACCAGGTAGGAACTCCGCTGGTCAATGGTACTGCTATCACTTTTGAATTTAACGAACCGGAAATTATAACCGAACCTACACAGTTTGTAGGTGGCGTTGACTTCCTGGTCTCGACGGATCATATTTTTCATCCAGAACTGGAAGCGGTAAATGTTTATCCAAACCCATTTTCTGAAACAGCTACCTTCGAACTAGCTACCACGGAGACTTTCGGTCAACTACAGTTTACACTGTACGACGTAACGGGACGCGAAGTAAAGCGGATCAACTTTAGTGGTAATCGCTTCGATTTGCAAAGAACAGATTTGACCAATGGTATGTATATCTACCGCATCGAATCTAACGGTACTTTGCTTACGACTGGCAAACTTATTGCACAGTAGTAGATGGTGGCTTTACCGCTACCCAATAATTTGATATTAACGTGAGATATTAATATAATAGTTTAAGTTTTTTCCCAAAAAAACGATTTTTTATTTTCATGAGATTATAGTTTGTGAAATCGGACCACTGTCGGCAAAGCAGGTGGTCCGATTTTTTTGTTTATTAAACTTCAAAGCCAACCATCCCTTGTTTGTAGAACTTTCCCTAAAGTTTAATAAACATGAGAAGTTTAATTCTAATTAAATCATTCCTCGTCTATAGCACTTCCCTTTAAAGATTAAACAGCTTCAATATAACCCAAACATTCCTTATTTTTAAACTAAAAAATGGAAAAAGAGGAAGCATAGTGTCTTAATTTATTTTATCAACATTCCTTAATAAAGAAAGCCGATAATGAATTTCATTACCGGCTTTTATTTTCTAACTAAGTAGTCTTTCCAGTTAATACTGTCGGTTAATTTGGCGAATTTTGAGACTGCACTTCGTTAAAAATACTCGCCATAGCTAGGCTATGTCTGCGTTTTTTGCCTCGTTCAGTCCCAAAATTCATCCAA
>Ga0209187_1002452_pt1 | contig 17614 bp, 15 predicted proteins | sample BantaG_FD_187430 | JGI IMG/M metagenome (GOLD analysis project Ga0209187, IMG submission 187430) | Marine algal microbial communities from Bantry Bay, Ireland - BantryBay_4 metaG (SPAdes) (version 2) | ecosystem: Host-associated > Algae > Red algae > Unclassified | place: Bantry Bay, Ireland... | reverse complement strand
TAACAGTTATAGAATAAAAAACGCCGCAATTAGTAAGCTGTAATAAAAACTTCCTCTTCGTAACTTATTTCGAGAAGGAAGTTTTTTCACTCTAATTCTCCTCCTAACACTCTGACATAAACTCTTTTGCTTTTCTATCTAAATTCTTCTCCTGTAGTCTTTTGACTTACGAACGAATTTTCTACAAATTTACTTTTTGAATAAACTAGTTAAGGATATTTAAATCCAATCTGAGAATTAAATTAGATTCTCAGATGGCTTAGATGATTGTACTAAATCAGCTAAATTACTTAGATACAAAAAAGACCGCCTAAGTTAAAAGACGGTCTTTATAATATTGATTAAAATTTACTATAAATCATTATTTGATCACTACAAATTTTTCAAGTGATCTTCCTGTGTCATTACCAAATTCTAGGTAGTAGATACCAGAAGGTAATTCACTTACATTGATTCTAGTATTGATTTCTTTTGTAGAATAATTCTTAGTAGACATTACTTTACCTATTGCATCGATTACTCTTATTTGAGTAGATCTTACATCATTCATACTTACATTTACATTTAAGTAATTGTTAGCCGGTATAGGATATACAGATATAGAAGTTACAAAATCAAGTTCTCCGATGCTTGTCGATGTTTCTACTGTAAACGGTCCGAACTCTGTCTTACATCCATTTTCATCAGTCACATTTACAAAATAATCACCCGCAGAAAGTCCTGATATTGTTTGTGTTGTTTCACCATTACTCCATTCGTATGATAATGTTCCAGTTCCTCCTGCAACTTCAATTGAAATACTACCATTGGCATCACTATTCGTTTCATCAGTTATTTCTATTAGTGTTTGCTCAATAGCAGTTGGCTCCGCTATAGTGTATGAAGCAGACTTTTCATAACCATAGTTATCATTTAAGACCATGCTATACTCTCCAGCAACTAAGCCAGAAATATTGAGTTCAGAAGAAGTAAATCCATTTGGTCCTACCCAAGAGATAGTGTAGTCAGGTTCACCACCAGAAGGCGTTACAGATATTGATCCTTCTCCAGCACCATTACATAATTCATCCGCAGCTGCTGTATCGAATGTTAACTCTGACACAAAATATACATCTTCACAATGAGTATCTTCTCCACAATCATTTATGACTGTCAGACATACTTCATAAGTTCCAGTTTCATCAAATACAATGTCCTCATCAGGTCCTGTCGCTCCAAAACTCCAAGAATATGTTGATGGATCCCCTGTCGAATTACTAGAAAAAGATAAAACACCATCAGTTAATGTTGATGTAAATGCAGATTCAGGATTTATTATTACCTCATCTACTGTAACTGAAGAAACTGTTGTACATCCATTAGCCATATTTTGTACAGTTAATGTATACATACCTGGCGTAGTAACTTCAATTGACAAATCAGAATTGTTTACTTCAATACCATCTGCAGACCATGAAATATTAAAATCACTTGCGTCACCTTCAAGATCAGCATCAATTGTAACAGATGGGATCGTACAAGTTATTGCATCTGGCTCAGCTATGGATACTTGAGGAAGATCTGCAGACAATGTAACTATTGACATTGCTGTTGCTTCACAACCATTAGAACCGACAGCCTTCGCTAAATAATCACCTGCCATTGAAACAGTTATACAAGTTGCTTCGACTTCACCATCGGGAGTAGTCCACGTTACTGTAGAGTTTGCATCAACATCTGCACATAATTCAGCTTCAGTTACTGCACAATCAAGTTCGATGTCAGAAACAGCGATTATTGGTATTTCATCATCAAGCGTTACTTGGATAGATTCTGCAGAAGTACATCCATTCATTGTATTTGTCGTTAATAAAGTATATGTTCCAGCAGCATCAATATTTGCCATTGTAGTTGTAGCTCCGCTTGTTATGTTACCATCATCAGTACTCCAAGCATAAGTAAAGTTATCACCCTCTGAAGAACCTGAACCATCTAATGTTGTCGTTGTTGTTGAACAATCTAATACTGAAGCTGCAGCAATTTCAGTATTTGGAGCATCCAAATTAGCCTCTACATCAACAGAAACTTCAGTTACGCAACCTGTACTAGTATTTGTTACCGCTAATATATATGTACCCGCTGATCCTACAACTACATTTAGTTCATCTCCTCCTGATTCTATCGTTCCATCTACAGATGTCCATTCATATTCTATATCATCTCCTTCAGAAGAACCTTCTCCTGAAATTGTAACTTCAGTCGTACTACAATCAATTATTTCTGGAGCATCCGCAATTGCATCTGGTCCAACTGTTGAGTTAATGGTAAATGCTTTTTGATCCACACAGCCATTATCATCAGTAACCGTCATAATATAATCACCTGGTGCAACATCACTAAATGTACCAGTGTAATTAGGGCCTTCACCATAGTCAAACTGCCAAGGTGCAATTCCTCCTGAAGCAAAAGAAACGATTGATCCGTCCTCCGCTCCACAACTAGCATCTTCTGGTAAGTTTGTTATTGTTAAAGGATCTGGTTGCGTAATAATGTATGTTTCACTCTTTGTACATCCTTGAACATCTGTTAATAGTACTGTATATGAACCTGCGGCAAGATTACCGATCGTAGACCCCGTTGCTCCATTATTCCAAGTAAATTGATATCCACCATTTCCACCAGATGCATCTAAAAAGATTGCTCCATTATTTTCATTAAAACAATTAATATCATCAGAACCAATAAACTCAAGAGTTAAAGGATCAGATGGTCCAGTAAGAACAATTGTCTCTTGTAAAGAATATCCATTTGCATCTGTAGCGGTAACTGTATATGATCCAGCTGATAAACCATCAATCGTTTGACCAAAATCACCATTACTCCATGCATATGAAATATCACCAGCTCCATTTAATGCTGACATTTGGATAGATCCTTCACCTGGGCACAATGCATCATTGAACGTAGATGAAATTTCCATTTCGAAAGATTCAAAGAACCAACTATCCCATACAGATATATTAGTTTGTTGTCCAACTTCAAAAACTCCATTGTTTCCATTAGCAGATACAGCATATATAGTTGGATAATATGAATTTTGATAATCATTCCACATACTGCTTCCATTCGTTGATGTACAATCGATGAATGGAAAATCATGACCTGTTACCCAGTCTCCTTGAGTAGTACTATTGCACCCCGGATTATCATACAGGCAATCAGTATTTGTACCTTGATCTGCTTCAATGTAGAATACTCTAACCTGATCACTACCAGAAGGTCCATAAATATCATGCAAAGACTCCATGGTTCCTGTATTGTGAAAGTTCCAACATGGTCCACACCAAGTTGCAGAAAATTCTAATACAACATGTTTACCTGAAGCTAATATATCAGACATATCATGTTGGACTCCATCTAAATCTGTTGCTGTCCAATCTGGAGCTGAAGTCCCAGCTGGCAATTGTGCATTCGCACTAAAAGAAAAGCATAAAGTGAAAAGGAAAATTAATTGTAAATGTACTTTTTTCATAAGTCAAGTTTTGATTTGTTGAGCAATTGTAGCGAACCTAAATCTACAAACATGATTTTACTTGATATACAAAAATTAAGAAGTTTATAAAAATCAATTTATTATTTTGATATCTATGTTTTGCATAAAATAATCTAACAATAAGCGAATGGAAACGCAGCAAAAACCAAATAATAGATTGCAATAGGCTAGCAACACACTACCAATAATTTTAATTTTCGTATTACAACATTACTAAATTTTGATGTTTTTTGTCACATAGGCTTAAAACACATTAAAAAATATCCTAATTTGTAATTGGTCATAAATCAAATTAAAAAGTCAAATACAAGTTTTTTCAATGTTAAATCGTTCATTTGCATTTCACATATTTTACTTATGCAAGATTGGATTTATTTTATTGACCTCTTAGGAACTTTTGTATTTGCAATAAGCGGTGTTTTAACAGCAATTGATAAAAAATTTGATGTTGTTGGTTCTATTATTATAGGTATAGTTACGGCTGTAGGTGGAGGTACGCTAAGAGACATACTAATTGGAGAAACGCCTGTAGGTTGGATGAAGGATCACAACTACCTGTACGTTATTCTTATAGCGGTTATCGTATCTTATACTTACAAGAAGTATATAATAAAACTAAGAAAAGGGATGTTTTTTTTTGATACCTTAGGTATAGGTCTCTTTACAATATTGGGTCTACAAAAAACTTTAGGTGTAGGATTATCTATACCAATTGCATTGATGATGGGTGTTGTCACAGCATCATTTGGTGGTGTAATTAGAGATGTTCTTACTAATGTTATACCACTAATATTTAGAAGAGAAATTTATGCAACGGCTTGTCTTATCGGAGGAATTGTTTTCATTAGCCTAGAACAAATTACTCAATATGAATTTTTCAATATGCTCATATCCATGCTTACTGTAATGATTATACGGTATGCCGCTGTAAAGAAAAACTGGTCTTTAAACTTACATAAACCCTAAATCAAATTAATGATCATGATCTCAGATAAGACATTAGATTTTTAATAAAACATTAAAACAGTCCTTTTTTTGATCCTACCTATTAGATTAAGGATCTTTATAAAGGATTGTTTTAATACTTAAGCTAACGATTAACTAAAAGCATCTCTATATAAAATCGGAGCTGAATATTCATTTTTGAAAGTCACTTTGATAATGTCAAAAGCCGTTATCACACCTTTAAGATGGTTTTCTTTGTTGACAACAGGAATAGTTTTAAACCGCTTATCTGCGAATAATTCAGCAGCAGTACCAATCTTGTCTATTGGAGAGATGCGAAGAATATTGGTATTCATAACATCACTTACGTTCATATCTGCTATTGATGCTTTATTTTCATAATGTCTCCATAGATCATGAACGGTTATTAAACCTACTAACTTGCCATCATCAACAACTGGCAATTGCTGAATTCCTTCGTTTAGCATCTCAACAGAAAGTTCTCCAACATTTTTGTTTGAGGACGTTGTGCGTGGATTTTTTTCCATTATAGTCCTTACTTCATCATTCATCATAATCTCAGGTTTTAAGTTAATAATAAAATTCATTAAAAAGTCTACCTATAAGATGCTTTCAACTGCAAAAGCGCTGCCTGACAAACTAATATTTTACATTAAATAAAATAATCAAAATTATTACGATACTAAATTTGCAATATTCTATGTGGAAATTTTCATTGACCTAACTAAAATAAATACTATTCAAACATAGCACTTAGGCCTATGACAAATCCTCGGTCTAATAGTCCATCATCCCCATATGACCAGACATAGTCTAATCTAAAAAGGCTAAACTTTCCAAGTTTGACATCAGAAATTCCAGCAGCAACTTCATAGTAATTTGATTCATCTCTTCTTACCAATGCATTACCGCTTAGTACCGTTTTCCACCCAAGTTTATTCACAAATGGAATTAGATCTAATAAATAACCATCCAAATTGTGTTCATAAAATCCTAATATATAATCATTCGTAGTAGAGTAAGTATAATGTGGCATCATTTTAAATCCAGACATATATCTTCCCCTCATGGTCACTAGATTCACATTAGTCAAAAAATGATGTTGGTCAATAAACTCAACATTTTTTTTACTTAAAAATGTACTTGCTACAATATTGAAATTACTGTATCCAAATAATTTATAATTTATGTTATCTTTTTTAATTCTAAGTGTAAGCTTATCGTAATCAGTATCGCCAAGTGCAATTCCTTTATCATATCTAACCCAAACATCTGGCCACGCACTAGCATTTCTAATTCGGAATCTAGGAAAAGAACTATACTTCTGACCTATTCTAAATCTTACATTCAATGTAAACTTCAAATCATTATGTGTATTAAAAAATGCACCTGGTAACATTGGATCTAATGGATTATTTGTAGCATACTGTAGCTCTTTTTTCCTAAAACTATAATTTGAAGTATTCTCAAGTGCAGACCGATTAGAATACACTAGTCCTGATCTTAAAAAGAGTCCGTTAAAAACTTCTCTCTGAAACTGAACACCTATATATTTCTTTCTAAAGTATCGTGCTTGATTGTCTTTATATAAAAGTGAAGTCCACGTATCAATCAATCCAAAAACTGGATTATTTTCATTCAACTGCCTATTTGCATCTCCTACTCTAATCGACCAATTTTCCCAGAACATTCTATTGGTTCTCAAATTGATGAATGCCTCAGCTTTTAAACGTTTATCACCAAATCCATAACCTAGTTTAGAATCTATATTAAACCTTCTATTCTCCGTACTGTCAAGTTTTACATAATTCATCCCTAAGTTGAGAGAATGACCAGCAACAGGATTAAAGTTATAGGTGCCAAGCGGTGACGGAAATGTTAAATATCTTTTTTTGTATGAATTATCGTTACTGTATCCAAAAAGTACATTTGAATAATTAAATTTATTATTAACTCTATCCACAGAATCCTTATATTCTTTAGATGCCCAAACCTTCTTTAAAGAGTCCTTTTTGATATAATTATATCTCTCTTCTTCAGTCAATCTTACTGGACGAACATTAGACCAAAATGAAGAATCTGTAATAATCGCACTTTCATCCATCCTGAATTCCTCATTTCCAAAGTATGATTTATCAAAATCTGGGTTGAAGTTATAATCAGAAAAAATATATGTGAACCCTCCTCCAATCTTGAATCCAAATACATCAATTGAAAAGCTCATAGTCTGAGAAAAAACTTGCCATTTATCTTCCATAACTGGAAGGTGGACTTGCTTTATTGTTATAGTGTCAAAAAACGGTTCTTTTATAGCTTTGCCAGTAAATGAGAGATCTAGTTCCTTAACTTTCCACTGATCTTCAATAATGTAAAGCTCTCCAAACATTGTAGGCCTAGCACTAGACTTTGGTATTACTTGTATCCGATTGATCATTCTACCATCTTGATCGATTTTAGTTTCTATCATTTTATACTTATAAAAAAGCATGGCATTGTCGGCTAGTGGATTAATTATTGACCTACTGAATTCATAATATTCTTCATATATATCAAAATTAGAACCTAAGAATCTATTGAAGTTATATGAACCATCGTCTTCAGCTACAATAGATGAATACATTTCTTCTTTGAGAAGATCAGGCTGATGAAATGATATTGTAGATTGTGACTCCGCTAAATATACTATACCCTGCCCTGTCGTATCAAGCATTCCTTCCATATCACCGACCTCTTGCCCAAGTATTTTTTCAGGTGCTTTTAGCATTTTTACTACTCCTTTTACATAAAGGTCAACTTGATATTTTTCTATAGATTGTTTATGAGAATCTCTAGCTTTGATTGCTGCCCTTATTACTCTATATGCTGGATCTTCAGCATCTGCAGAAACTATGATTTCTTCAATTGCTATACTAGATTCATTAAGAATTATGTCTTTTGACAACTTATCATTTATTGAAATGAATTCTTTGTGTTCTTCATAGCCTATATATTTGTAAACGATAGTATGGTTTCCAGATTCAAGATTGAGAGAATATTCACCGTCCAAATTACTCACGGTACCTTTAGAAGTCCCTTCTTTATATACAGTGACAAATGACAAAGGCTCTCCAGACTGATCATAGATCGTACCAGCTATTTGCGCCTGAGAATAAAAAGTTGAAAAAATAAAAAGAATAAAAATTAAATATGTAATTCTATCTTGCATATTGGATATTATTGGGAGATTAATCTCAGAAACAACGAACATCAAATGACAAATGTAACTTACTCTTTGGCAAAACTTTCGAATATCGAAGAAATAACTTCTTTGTTCAGAAGTACCATACAAAAGGTAAATACAAAAGATTATTCCTCGCAAGAAATAGAAGCTTGGTCTAAAGGAGCTGACAATATCGACAATTGGGTAAAAAGAATAGACGAACACTATTTCTTACTTGCAAAAATCCAAAATATATTAATCGGAATGGCATCAATTGATGATAGTGGATACCTTGATGTAATTTATGTTCACTACCAATATCAAGGCCAAGGCATCGCAAAAACATTATTGGTAAAAATGATAGAAAGAGCTAAATCTTTAGGTCTAAAAAAAATAACTAGTGACGTTAGTATCACGGCTAAGCCTTTCTTCTTATATAAGGGTTTCGAAATTGTAAATCCTCAACTTGTTCTTTGTCGTGGAGTGGTCTTAAGAAATTACAATGTAGTATTTAACATACCTTAGTGTCTGCACATCAAAAAATGTCTAAAACTTCTATTATATCAAATCAAACAAATTTTTCACTCCTATATTACGCTCAACGGTAAATCCTTCAGCAAATTCAGCACTGATATCTCTGCCATATGCTCTATTCTTTGCTCGATTATAATCTAAGAAATCTTTTCCTGAAATAGGTGTTTTGGGTCCTGTAGCATTTTCATCAAAGAACTGCGTTTTATAAGCAAGTATGCTTTCTATCTTCTTATCAATATATGGTGTGATGTCTACTACGAAATCAGCTTTCAAATTCCTATCTTGAATATAATGATACACAACTTTTGGTCTCCATTTACTCAAGCTATTTCCATTCTCATCTACTTGCTCTATTCTTTGTAGGCCAGAATAAAAACAAGCATCAGATATCAATTTAGAGGCCCTTCCATGATCAGGATGTCTGTCCGTTATCGCATTAGCAAGTACAATATCTGGTTGATACTTTCGAATTGCCGCAGATATCTTCAATATGTTTTCCTTAGAATGTTGAAAAAATCCATCAGCCATCCCAAGATTCTCTCTTGCTACTAAACCGAGGACTTTGGCTGCATCTTGAGATTCCACCAGTCTAATTGATCCACTACCTCTGGTTCCTAATTCTCCTTGAGTTAGGTCAACACCAGCTACTTTATAGCCCAAGTCGATATGCTTCAAAATTGTACCCGCGCATCCTAATTCTATATCATCTGGATGGACTCCTATGGCTAAAATATCTACTTTCATTTATGTAAAATTATATTTATTGCAAGAAAATAAACGGTTTATATTTAATCACCCAATTGCATGCACAAAGCTTGCTGCAATCTTTAAACTAAAAATTTATGGACAGAAAAATAACCAATACTATTAATTATTTGCTGTGTTCTCTTAAGCTCAATCATCAAATTTTCTTAAATTTTCCTTCAAAATAAATTTTGTTATTCTTTCTGTCAAACTATCTGGAGAATCAATCGCTCGGACCGTTATATCCGCTTGACTATAATCTTTTTGTCTTTCACGTAATGTATCTTTCACAAATGTCAACAGTTCTTTGTCGGTCTTGTTTTGTATTAGTGGTCTTTGTGTATCTTGTATTAACCTTTCTACCAATCTCTGACTGCCTACTTTAAGATAAACAGAAATTGAATTTGATTTTATTATTTCCATATTATTTAAAAAACAAGGCGCTCCACCACCAGTTGAGATTACCTTTTTCTTAGAATTAGAGAGTATTTTTGACAGAGCTTTTGATTCCAGTTTTCGGAAATATGCTTCACCTTTGTTTGAAAAAATTTCTTTGATTGTAGATTTCTGTTCTTTTTCAATAAAAGAATCCATATCGATGAACTCCAAATTTATAGCCTTTGCTAATAACTTTCCTACAGTAGTCTTGCCACTGCCCATAAATCCAATTAATACAATATGTGATCTGATACCTTTCATCTCTAAACAAAAACTATATTTGCGCAATAAACAAAAAATATTACAATGCTATACATATTATTACAAGCGGATGGAGGAAGTTTATTAAGTCAAATGCCTCTTTTTGCTATCATGATCGCAATCTTTTACTTCTTTTTTATTCGACCTACGACAAAGAAGCAAAAGGAACAAGAGACTTTTCTTACATCTCTCGAAAAAGGAAAAGAAGTGGTAACCGCTAGTGGAATAATTGGTAAAATCACCAAAATGGATGATAAGGAAATCACGCTTCAAGTAAGTGAGAAGACTTTTGTTCGTATGACTAAAGGTTCTGTTTCTAATGAATTGACAGCTGCATTTCATAAGGTAGAAGAAAAGAAGAAGTAAGCATTTTATATTTTATTAATTTTATTGGCTTCGGCATTGCCCAAATCAATGTCGTTTTCAATTTTATGCAAGTACATCAGTTTTTGCTAAACAAAATTGCATGCTTTACTAATCTAAAACGACTTCCTTACCACAACAGGCACATCCTTCACTGCCATTCTTACCGTCTGTCTAATCGTTTCTTCGAACAATACAATTTTTCCTACCTTCATTCTATCCACTGTAGCATCATCATAATGTCTAACAGTGATTAACTCTAAATCATCGTCTTTCATTATCGTATACTTATCGGAAAGATCATTGATAAACTTAGTAATCTTCTTTTGATCATTTTGTACTGCAACAGAAAAACTGATAGCTGTATTTCGCATCATATTTACCTTCAATCTATAGTGATTCAATTTTGCAAATATTTCACTTAGGTGTTCTTCTGCTACAAATGAAAAATCATTTGTGGCTATATGTATCAGGGATTGGTTTGCTTCTATTACAATCACAGGAGGATAGACAGTATCCACATCGGAGGTGATCATAGTTCCCATTGATTCCGGATCATTATATGGTCGAACATACAAAGGGATGTTTTTATTTTGTAATGGCTTAATCGTTTTTGGATGAATTACCTTAGCTCCAAAATAAGTCATTTCTATTGCTTCTCTATATGACAATCGATCAATCTTGGTAACATTTTCAAACAGTCGAGGATCAGCAGTTAATATTCCAGGAACATCTTTCCATATACTTAGACTCTTTGCATCTAAACAATAACTAAAAATCCCAGCAGAATAATCTGATCCTTCCCTACCCAGAGTTGTATTAAAATTCTCTGTACTACATCCAATAAACCCTTGTGTGATAACTACATCATATGCTTTCATCAAGTCTTTCACTTTGCTATTCATCCTAGCCTGTGTATCCGACCAAATCACCTTCGCTTCTCTATAAGTGTTGTCCGTAATTATAATATCTCTTACATCTAGCCATGCTACATTTAGTCCTTCCTTTACAGCTTTGTGATAAAGTATTTTTGAGGAAACTAATTCCCCAACAGATACGATCTGATCATAGATATAATTAAACTCATCTTGGACTTCATCCTCAATCATCCAGTCAATCTCAACAAAAGTATCACTTAAATCTGCAAAAGATTCTTCATTAAGAATACCTAATCCATCCATGATTTTAATATGATCATCTTTTATGCTTTGCAATAATTGATCAGCATCTCCTGTTTGATTAAAATAAGATTTCACAACATCTTCAAGTGCATTAGTAGTTTTACCAGTAGCAGATACTACAGTTAAAATCTTTTCTTTTTTATGTGCTTCTAAAATATTTACAACGTTAGAAACACCTTCATTATCCTTTACTGATGCCCCACCAAACTTAAAAACTTTCAAATCCATCAAATCTGATTATTATTTATAAAAAATGCAATATACTGAGTCCTTATTTGGAACAGCATATTTTATCGAAGGTTTTCATTAGTAAAATGACTAAATCAATGAACCATTCAACAATTTGGTTAAAAATTCTATTCTTAAAATAGTTTGTTGTTAGAATACAATTCTAACAACAAAAAGTCTAAACATTGGTTATTTCACATAGTTGAAATGAGATAATATTTATACATTCGCAATCTGAATATAACTAAATGGAATCAAATATATCAAATGCTTTTCTACTTTTAGGGATAGGAATGGTTACTGTATTTATTGTTTTAACCTTAGTGGTCCTTTGTGGATCCCTATTGATAAATCTTGTTAATAAATATGCACCTGAACCTGTCAAAAAAGAAAAGTTGATAAAACCTCTCATTTCTAATAAGGAGATAGCAGTGATGACTGCCGTTGTAGATCATATCACCTTAGGAAAAGGAAAGGTCGAATCTATTACCAAAGTCTAGCTTAACCTAACTAGTGATACCGAGAAAGTCGAATCTCAACAAGTTGATAATATCAACCAAAGAATTGATTAACATAAGAAATCGAATGGAAGAGCGATTTCGAAGAACACAAGACTGATGAAAGAAATAAAATTAGCCCTCGTATACAGAGACATGTGGCAAGCAGCAGGTAAATATGTACCCACTGTAGATATGCTTACAAAAGTTGCTCAACCGATTATTGACATGGGTTGTTTTGCCAGAGTAGAAACTAATGGTGGTGGATTCGAACAAGTAAATCTTCTTTTTGGAGAAAATCCAAACATTGCTGTAAGAAAATGGACTCAACCCTTTAATGATGCTGGAATCCAAACTCAAATGTTAGAAAGAGGATTGAACGGTATTCGTATGAGTCCTGTGCCTAAGGATGTTAGAAAACTCATGTTCAAAGTCAAAAAACTACAAGGAACTGATATTTCTAGATCATTCGATGGCCTGAATAATCCTCAAAATCTTGAACTATCATTTCAATATGCAAAAGAAGGTGGGATGATTGCTCAAGGCGCATTGAGTGTAACGCATTCTCCTATACATACTGTAGACTATTACATAAACCTTGCAGATCAGTACATAGAAAAAGGTGCTGAAGAAGTATGTATCAAAGATATGGCTGGTATCGGTCGTCCAGTTTCAATTGGTAAGATAATAAAAGGAATCCGTGATCGTCACCCAGATATCATTATACAGTATCACGGTCATTCAACTCCAGGATTTTCAGTAGCTACTTCATTAGAAGCCGCTAGAAACGGAGCGGATATAATAGATGTAGGTATGGAGCCTCTTTCATGGGGTACTGGACATGCTGACTTATTGACTATTCATGAAATGCTAAAAGATGCAGGATTTAGTCTTCCTGACATCGATATGAAAGCTTACATGCACGTAAGAAGTTTGACACAATCATTCATGGATGATTTCTTAGGAGAATATATCAATCCAAAGAATAGATATATGAATTCACTATTGATCGGCCCCGGTCTTCCAGGTGGTATGATGGGCTCATTGATGGCCGACCTAGAGAATAATGTAAAGAGTCTTAATAAGTGGCTCACAAAGAATAATAAACCTAATGTCGATCAAGAAGAATTACTTCTAGGTCTATTTGATGAGGTGAAAATAGTATGGCCAAAACTAGGCTATCCTCCTCTCGTTACACCATTCAGTCAATATGTGAAGAATGTTTCATTAATGAATGTTATAAATAAGTATAAAGGAAAAAAGAGATTTTCTATGATCGATGAGAATACATGGGGAATGATCCTAGGTAAGTCTGGTCAATTATTAGGCGATCTAGATCCTGAAATCTTAAAAATGGCTGCTGATCAAAAGAGAGAATTCTACACAGGCAATCCCCAAGATTTATATCCAGATGAATTGGATATCTACAGAAAAAAAATGGACGAAAATGGATGGGACTATGGACAAGATGATGAAGAATTATTAGAATATGCCATGCATCCACCTCAATATGAAGCATTGAAATCTGGCGAAGCAAAGAAGAAATTCGAAACTGATATTGCTGAAAGAAGGGCTAAAAAATCAGCTGGGACAGTTACTGCAGTAGTGACACCACAAACGGCGGCATCGACAAATCCAATGCCAAAAGAGCTTAATCTTAATGTAAATGGTGAGAAGTATAACGTTCGTATCAGCTACCCAAATGAAGCTACTCAGGACAATACTTCAGTTGCTACAACTCCAACACAAGAATTTGTTCCTCCTGCAGCATCTAATGACGCCAATGCAAAATATATAACTGCGCCATTAGAAGGTAAATTCTATCTAACAAAGGAAACATCCGAAAAAGGTAAGAAAGTTGGCGACATGGTCAAAGAAGGTGAAACAGTAGCATATATCGAAGCTATGAAAGTTATCAATGCAATCGCAGCTGATGTAAGCGGAACGATCGCTGAGATTTTGGTCAAGCACGGTGATGAAATTGAAGAAGATGATCAGATATTCAAGATAGTATAATATGGAAATATTGAACAAGCTATATGAGATGACTGCGTTTGGAGATCTTGGGTCTTCTCCGTTAACCATAGTTATGTTGTTACTAGCATTTCTCCTGTTATACCTCGGTATTAAGAAAAAATATGAGCCTCTCTTACTTGTACCGATTGCCTTTGGAGTGTTATTAGCTAATTTTCCTGGAGGAGATATGGCTGTGATCCAAGCAACCGAAGAAAATAACATTACACATCTAACAATTATTGAAATTGCAAAAGAATATGGCATAATGAATATGCTCTATTATATGCTGATCAAAACTGGTTTACTACCTCCATTGATTTTTCTTGGAGTTGGTGCTATGACGGACTTCGGCCCTATGCTTAGAAATCTAAGGTTAGCATTCTTTGGAGCTGCAGCTCAAATAGGAATATTCTCGGTTCTAATCACAGCTGTATGGATTGGCTATGATCTAAAAGAAGCTGCAGCTCTAGGTATAATAGGAGGTGCCGATGGTCCTACAGCAATCTATACTGCCATCAAATTAGCACCTCATTTATTAGGTCCTATTGCGATTGCGGCTTATTCTTATATGGCTCTTGTTCCAGTTATTATTCCATTGATTGTTAAGTATTCTGTTACGAAGAACGAGCTTGCTATTAATATGAAAGAACAAGACCGACTCTACCCCAGTAAAACAAAAATAAAGGATCTAAAGACTTTAAAAATAATATTCCCGATTGCATTGGCTACAATGGTGTCAATTCTGGTTCCATCATCCGTCCCACTCGTTGGAATGTTACTCTTTGGTAATCTGATTAAAGAAATAGGAACTGATACATCTCGATTAGCTCATGCTGCAAGTGAAACGATCATGAATACTGCGACGATCTTCCTTGGACTTACTGTCGGAGCTACCATGACCGCTGAGTCCTTCTTAAACAAGGATACACTGTTTATTATTGCTGGAGGATTTGTGGCATTCGCAATATCTATTCTTGGTGGTATAATGGCAGTAAAAATCTACAACCTATTCAATAAAAAGAAGATCAATCCGCTTATTGGAGCAACTGGACTTAGTGCCGTTCCAATGGCCTCTAGAGTAGCCAATGAGATTGCCCTAAAGGTAGATCCTAAAAATCACATTCTACAATATGCTATGAGTAGTAATATCTCTGGGGTAATCGGCTCTGCAGTTGCAGCTGGAGTATTGATTTCGTTTTTAAGTTAGAGTTATAAAAGATTAATTGCTCGCAGGATATTTTACGCTAGAAATTAATACATTAGACATTACTTAAAAAAATGTAATGTATATTTTATATTCATGTCAGATTATTTAATAAATCCAGATTGGGGTTCTACTAGAGCCATCTATAGGAAATTAAGCAAAGAAATGCATGTTCTCACAGATGCATACAATTTGGATGTAGATGATAGAACATTACTAATGATGGATAACTTAATACTAGCTATTGATGAAGTAGATCAAATTGTTGATCAAATGCCTACTGAAAACGAAAGAAATGATATTCCGTATAATCTGCTAAATTATTTAGAAAATAAAGATGAAGAATTGATTCATAAACTTACAACCGAATCACTTTCCAACAAAATGTAAGTCTTAAAAAGGTAGTAAATGAACTAAATATAAACGAAAGATTTCACACTACAGTGTCAATTATATTTGAATATACAGAACGAAAACGCCATATAAGCGATAATTCCAAACTGATCAATTATGTAATGCTAGAAGGTAAAGCAACAGCCGAACTTCCACTATCAATAATGAAGATAGATTTAACTCATACATTCTGGTCAACTCTTCAATTATCTAAGTATGCTCATGGAAAGGATCTAATCATAGATGCTAGAAGTGATTACAAATACAATTACATATCAATAAACCCATCCTTAGGTTTATATTTTAAGCTGAATTGGATAATGATAAAAGAGGGATTAAAGCTTATAGGGAGATTTCCAGAGAAAATTCATTTTTTGGTTTATTGCATTAAGTTTTCTGCTTTGCTCATTTTATCCAAAGATTGATTACTTTTTCGTTTACATCAAAATAAACAAGAATTCAATCATCAACTTACTATAATTAATGAAAAACATTGGTTATTCACTTACCATTAAGTGTTTTTGATTTCTCACGTGCGTCATTTCGCTCCTTAATAATTTTCTGTTGCTCATTTTTTATATACGCTTTATGTGCATAAGTACTATACAAGTATAAGCCAATCACAACGGCACCAACCAAAATTGATATATATGGGGCGTATTTACGTTTCATAAAATTCATTTTAATGAAAAAAGTGCACACCAACCATTTAGTCAAATGCGCACTATAAGTATATTGTCAAGTGGTAAAACAATCTATATTATAGACCGATATTACTTCTTATAAGATATCTTTCTCATTCTAAGATTCAGAGGAGTTACCTCTAAGTACTCATCAGCTCTAATATACTCCATCGCCTCCTCTAAAGAAAAATTGATTTTCGGAAATATTTTCGCTGCATCATCTGCACCTGAAGATCTCATATTAGAAAGTTTCTTTCCTTTTACCAAATTGACTTCCAAATCATTATCTCTACTATTCTCACCTACTACTTGACCTATATAGATCTCATCTCCTGGATCGATAAAGAACTTACCTCTATCTTGTAATCTATCGATAGCAAAAGCTGTACAGGCTCCTTTTTCCATAGATACAAGTGATCCTTTTAATCTTGCAGGAACATCTCCTTTATATGGAGCATACTCTAAGAATCTATGTGTCATTATAGCTTCACCTGCAGACGCTGTAAGTACGTTATTTCTTAATCCGATAATACCTCTTGATGGGATTTCAAACTCCAAATGCTGAACATCACCTTTTGGTTCCATTATCGTAAGCATTCCTTTTCTCATAGTAACCAATTCGATTACCTTACCTGAAGTAGCTTCTGGCACATCAATTACCATTAACTCAATTGGCTCACATTTAACACCATCTATTTCTTTTATGATTACTTGAGGTTTCCCTACCTGTAATTCATATCCTTCTCTTCTCATCGTTTCTATCAATACAGAAAGGTGAAGTACTCCTCTACCAAAAACGATAAATTTATCCTCCGTATCAGTTTCATGAACTTGAAGAGCAAGATTCTTTTCTAATTCAGCGTGAAGTCTATCCCTTAGGTGTCTAGATGTTACAAATTTCCCTTCTTTACCGAAGAATGGAGAATTGTTAATCGTAAATAACATACTCATAGTAGGTTCATCTACCTTAATCCTTGGCAATGCTTCCGGTTGTTCAAGATCTGCTACTGTATCTCCAATATCAAAGCCTTCGATACCTATCAATGCACAGATATCACCACACCTTGCTTCAGTGACTTTATTTTTTACTAATCCTTCAAATACATGCACTTCTTTTACTCTTACTTTCTTTTGCACACCATCAGCTTGCATAAGCATAAAGTCAGTATTTTCTACAATTGTCCCTCTTGCGATACGTCCAATTGCAATTCTTCCTGTGAACTTAGAAAAGTCCAATGAAGTAATCTGCATTTGAACCGGACCTTCATTATAAGGTGCTTCTGGAATGTGATCTAATATTGCATCTAATAAAGGAACTATATTATCTGTTTTCTTCTCATGATCGAAACTCATCCAACCAAACTTCGATGAACCA
>Ga0209187_1002445_pt1 | contig 17632 bp, 10 predicted proteins | sample BantaG_FD_187430 | JGI IMG/M metagenome (GOLD analysis project Ga0209187, IMG submission 187430) | Marine algal microbial communities from Bantry Bay, Ireland - BantryBay_4 metaG (SPAdes) (version 2) | ecosystem: Host-associated > Algae > Red algae > Unclassified | place: Bantry Bay, Ireland... | reverse complement strand
ATTGATCCCGAATACTTCAGCTATTCTTCGTCGCCGTAGCTTTGGCTACGATACTCAAAATGAGCTTCGTCTTCAGCATCAAGCAGTTAGCTTCACTTCTGGACAATAACTTTAAACAACTTCAGAAGTTGTTTAAAGTATGCAGAAGTAGATAAGTATTTGATTTACAAGAAAAATCATTATTTTCGCTTTGTACTTAAACCGAAACAAATTCTGAGCAAAACTATTATTCATGAAAACCATTTCTTTATTAATTTTAAGTTGCCTGCTGCTGAATTTCAGCGGGCTTAATGCAGCCACAGCCTTTGTCGCTACATCTACCGTTGAGCAAGACTCAGTCGATCTTCCCAAGGTCTTTATCCTGGGGGAGTATGAGAAACAGTTTGATGGCCTGATGCAGGAGCATGAAGCTTTATTGATGTCCAAATGTGACAATGATATGGACATTGCCTTTGAGAAGTGGTTGAGTATGCTTCAGGAGATGGAGGCGTATTCAGAAATCATAGACTATGACCTGAAAGGAATCAAAATGTGGTTGAATATTTTTTGGGATAAGAACGGAGCGCTTGACCACATTGTTTATCACCTAAAACCAAATTCAAGAAATATCGATATCCAGGAGCTGACCGCTTTTTTCTCTAGTTTTATGGACAATTATAAATTCCCATTGGTTACGGATGAAAAATTCTCGCACTACGGTAGTGCTGCTTTTCCTACCTTCGCGCGACGTGTAAAAACGAAAGATGCCGAATCTCCTAAGTCTGGGCATGTTGTGAAGGATAGTGTGAAGTCTAATAATTAAGATAAGAAAGACCGAAGATCGAAGTCCGAAGAGACCGAAGTTGTCCTTTTAACGTGGATCCGCGATTGAGTGAACTCCCGTCTTCGGACTTCCGTCTTCGGTCTTTTCAATACAGCAAAGCATGCAACACCCAACTCCCAAATCTCATGATAGCTTACTCCTCTTCTTAACGCTGCTTCTTCTCACTTCCTGCGGGAAAGATAAAATCGAACTTACCTGGGAGGAACAAAACTCCAATATCAACACAGTACTTACTTCTGTTTATTTTACAGATGCCAACACCGGGCATGTCATGGGAGGAGAGACCTGGGCGAAGGGTTACTACCTGTCTACCATTGATGGTGGTGCCAATTGGGAGGTTGATTCGCTTGCGAATAAAAGGCTGAACGGACTAATTTTTAAACCAAGCGGGAAAGGATATGCCGTTGGGGTGGATGGGTATTTTTTTAAAAAAGAAAGTCCTTTAGAGGATTGGTTTTTTTACCGATTGCCCAGATGGGAAATTTTGACTGATGTTTGTTTTAATAATGCAGATGAAGGAATGGTGGTTGGTGGTGCAGCATTTAAAAGTGGCGTTGCCATGCGAATCGAGGGAACTGCTGTCACACAAATAGATACCTTTAAGAACGAACTGGCTGCCGTTTGTTATTCAGATGATAATACCGTTCATGCAGTTGGTTATGGCATTGTACTTCGCTCTGATAGTGGAGGACCCTGGGAGCGAAAGGATATAGAAGGTGATTTTTTTAGAGCGATTCATTTTCCTTCTCAGGAAGTGGGCTATGTAGTGGGCTCAGCGGGTACGATTATGAAAACAACGGATGGTGGATTGAAGTGGGATAAGATCAGGGATGGCAGCAAAATTCGTGTTTCAAATAAGCCGTTTCGCGATGTGTTTTTTGTAAACGAAGATCGGGGTTATATTGTTGGAGAAGGAGGGCTTTTTTGGATTACAGAAAATGGAGGTGATGATTGGAAGGTGGTAAAAAATTTTTCTGGCGATGATTTGTTGAGTGTTCATGTGGTGGACGGGCATGGTCATGTTGTAAGTGAGCAAGGAGGGATTTTCCATTTTGAGGAGTGAAGTGGTTTCAATTAAAATGGGAATTAAAATTAAAATTAAAAGTAACTGTTCAGTGTTACCTACGATACGATAGGGGACATTTGAGTTTGCACTTGACACTTGAACTTGCACTTTTTAAAATTCAAGTGCAAGTATCAAGTGCAAGTTCAAATGCCCGTAGTTCGCAGGAGCCCCCAGATCAAAGCAGGCTGAATAGTTACAATTAAAATTAAAATTAAAATCAAAATTAAGAGGCATTATTTCAGCAGCTCAAGAAATGAGATTTAGATGGATGTTGGATATTGGATGTTTGTCACGGCCAGCTGAGGCTGGCGTGACAAACATCCAACATCCATCTCTATAAAGCGCAAAGAGTAAAAACATACAAAATGAAAAAAACACTACAAATTGCCAACATCATCAGCTTCATCATCACCCTAGTGGTCAACTACCTTTCCAACGCGCTTCCGATTAATGGAAAAACAGCGAAGGAACTTTCTGATATGAATCCCAATCTATTTGTACCTGCACCCTTTACCTTTTCCATTTGGGGATTCATTTATCTACTGTTGATTGGTTTTATTGTTTATCAGTCGAGTGATTTGTTTAGCAAAAACAAAAAGGAATTGCCTCACGTTGAAAAAATTGGTTGGTTTTTTTCTATCTCTTGTTTACTCAATGCAAGTTGGTTGCTCGTGTGGCATTATCAATTGCTGTCTTTGTCGCTTGTCATTATGCTTGCCTATTTAGGTACACTAATATTGATCTACCAACGACTCGGAATTGGCAAAGAAAAGGGAAACTGGAAAGAGCGACTTTTAGTGCGTCTCCCGTTTCAGGTGCTGCTGGGTTGGTTAAGTATAGCGACTATCGCGAATGCGACGAATGTATTGGTGAGTCTCGGGTTTACAGGAGGTGGTATAGAAGAGCGGACCTGGGCAATGATAATGATCTCGATTGGTGGTTTGCTGGCTCTGTTGATGCTGTTTCGCAAATGGGATATTGCTTTCAGTCTTGTTGTGGTATGGGCTTTTTATGGGATCATTTCGGAGCGGATGGAAATCATGGATTTTGGTTTTATGGAAATCGTGACTACTGCGGTGGTTTGTATGGTTTTGATTGGGGTAGGGGTGCTTGTTCGGTCGGTGCAGATGGTTCGGAATTCGATTTGAGAAAAAAAGGCTATGAATCTTAATGGAGAGGAAAACTATTCAATTTTTATTTGAATGGGGGAGGGGGACTCCAAGATCCATAGCCCGGGTTATTGTATTTTCAAAAGTTGTGTAAACGCATTGTGTAGATTCAATATGTCAGGGAAAATAATAAGTAAGTACTACTGTTTTTCAATTCTCTTAGCTTTCATAGCTTCAATTAATTCATGCCTAAAAATGGTTGACCATAAGCGGTTTGCTTTATTGCGATGTCGATAGATGATACCCGATTTTTTAATAATGCCGGACATCTTTGAAGTGGTGTCGTTGTTGTGTTAGAAGCGCTAATCCTTTCCCACAAAAGGCGGCACCTTTCTTTGTTCCATAATGTTTTGACTCTAGCCATGATAAAAAATTTTGGTTAAAAAATTGTAAGTAAGATTCGTTCTTGTAAAAAGGAAGTAAAATAGCTGAAGATCCACGGGATCAATGACTTACGCGCAGTCATAGGGAATAACTTAAAACAACTTCTTTATTTAATAATTTGTTGAAGTATTTTTTCATCATTATTCTGCGTCTTAAATGTTATTACTCTGATTTCACATAATGTCTATGCGTAGCATAAGTCAATGATGTCTAGTAGCTATTTTGGACTAAGAAAAAATGGAAAAAATGATGGGGTCACAAGCGTAGGGAAAAATATTTTTTTCGTACCCGTACTTGATGAGGCAATGTGTTATTGCGCTGTGTGGAGGTATGCAATACCAGCGTAGTATTGTTCATAGGTTTATTCGTATTTGTTAAAAAATTCTTGTAAGCTATCTTTAGTGCTTAATCAACGTATCAAGCTAAAGACGCAGCAAATATATATTAAAATAATATATGTGTCAACCTATTGAGGCATGTTTTTTAATATTTAGCAAAAAAAACTAGCGTGCGGCGTAGTAGATAAGCCAGGAAAGTGAGGAAGGAGGAGGTTTATTAGTTATTAAAATAAGCGTCTCTAATTTCAAGAATTTCTTTTTTTCTGAGCGGTTTTTCTATGTAGTTACTAACTAATTTATCGTTAATTAGGTTTAGCTTATCCTTATGGGAATCGGAGGTAGTTAAAAAGACGATGACAACTTCTGCTTTTTTAGACTTTGGTAATTTGTGGTATTCGTTTAAGAATTCATAGCCATCCATCAAAGGCATGTTAATGTCGAGAAAGATGATGTTAGGTCTCGGAAAATCTCCTTTTTTTGAGGGTTTAAACTTGCCTTCCTTGTTGATATAATCAAGGGCTTCCTGCCCATTGTATGCAATGTGGATTTGCTCGGTGATATCAAGTTCTTCAATCAACTCTTCATTCAGGAAGTTAGTTGTAGCGTCATCATCAACCAATAAAATACATTTTATTTTTTTCATAAACTTGGTCTGTTTTGTCGAATTACTAGGTTCTAGATGATTTCATTTGGTAATGAGCTTTTTTGCGATGAAGGATTTATGACTTGGAAGGCACTCGATCGTGGGGTTTACAAATTAAGTGTCGCAGTCGAGTGAGCTTCCAGCTTCCAGCCACTTCCCTCTATTTTTGTTTTTTAGGAATCGAAAAGAAAAAAGTAGTTCCTTTTCGAAGCTTTGATTCTACCCAAATTTTTCCGTGGTGGTTTTCTACGATACGTTTACAGCTGGAAAGTCCAATGCCCATTCCTTCGTATTCGTTTTTGTTGTGTAGTCTTCTGAAGACTTCAAATATTTTTTCCTGATTTGCTTTTGCTATACCGATGCCATTGTCAGTAATAAAGAATTCCCAGTGGTCTTTTTTGTTTTCGTAACCAATGTTAATTTTGAGTGGGGTTCGTTTTTTACGATATTTGAGACTGTTACTAATTAAATTTTGAATCAGTAAGCCAATTTGCATTGGGTCACCGTAAATTTTTGGCAATCTTTTTATTTTGAAAGTGGCATTACTTTCCACTATACTGGTAGCCAGGTAGGCCTGTGTGTCTTTAATTAGTTGGTTCAGGTTGATGGCCTGATATCGTTGAATTTTACGACCAATTTCAGAATGAATCAATAAGCCACTGGTTACGTTTTGCATGCGATCAGAAGCTTTTTCAATAAACTCTATATATTTAAGTGCTCCTGGTTTTAATGAATCTCCATGCTTTTCTTTTAGCCTTTCAGTTACACTGGTAATCGTTCGTAGAGGTTCTTTAAGGTCGTGAGAAGCGAGATAAGCAAAGCGTTCCAGCTCTTTGTTCATCTGTGTCATCTTATTTTCTGCGTCCTTGCGTTTATTGATATCTACCATTACACACAGGTAGTAATCTTTATTCGAGATGACCATTTTAGACATATTAGAGTCTACCCATTTTACACTTTTATCTTTGCAGGTATAACGTTTATCTATTCGCATAAAAGAAACTTCTCCTTTTTTAAATTTCGTAAATTGGTCATTGCTTATACTGTGATCTTCTGGGTCAGTTATTTGTATAAATGATTTTCCTATGATATCTTTTGGGCTGTACCCCAGAATTCTGGTTACACCTTCTGATGCTTCAACAATGATACCTTTCGAATTGGAGAGCGTGATACCTGTCAGTGCATTATTGTAAATGGCAGTTAATCTAATTTGCTTTTCTTGTATTCTTGCGAGAAGTTGATGCTGTTCGTTAATATCAAATAATATCCCAACTACTTTTGTCACTCTGTGATTGATATCCCACTGTGCTTGTAAGTTGATTTTAAACCAACGATATCCTTTTTTAGCTGTTTTTATTTTTAGTTCAACTTTAAAAGGGGTTTTTTTATTCAGATGTTTTCCTAATTCCTCTTGAAAAAATTCAATATGATCGGGATGGATAAAGGTTAGTAAAGCACTATAGGATGCTTTCAGTTTTCTTCGGCTATATCCCAAAAGCTTGTAGAATTCAGGTGACCACCAGGCGTCGTCTTTTGCCAGGTCGCTCCATTCCCATAAGGCTGCGCCTGTACCTTGTACGGCTAGTTTTGAGCGTTCTTGATTTGCTCTGACCTGCTCTTCCATGTTTTTGGAGTTAGTCACATCCTGACTCATTCCCAAAACAGAAATGACCTTACCTTTTTCATCTCTTTCGTGTACCTTATCTGTTGCACGTATCCAAATGAATTCCCTCGTTTTTCGGTGAATGATTCGGTACTCTACCGTGCGTTCCTGGCTGTCATTAAGTTCGGTTACTTTTTTATTATAATGAGCATCCACAGCTAAAAAATCATCGGGATGTATGATATTACCGATCATTTTAGACTTCATTTCTTCAGCTTCACTCTTAGTGTAGCCTGCCGTTTCCCAAAGTGATTTAGTCGTAAACGTATATTTTTGTTTTTTAAGGTCAAAAACATAAATAGTTACTGGAGAGCTTTGAGTTAGGTGCGCAATATAATGGTCCAGTTCTATTTTCTTATTGGAAGTTCTCTTTAATTCATCTATGTTGATAAAATTGACTACTACTCCTTGTATGGTGTTGTTCTGTGATTGATAAGGGAATATTTGTAGCATAAACCAGATGCCCTTTTTATTTTGAAATTCTAATCGGAAAGGGACTAAGTCCCTTAGTACAGTTTTGGAGTATTCAATCAAGTCATTGCCCCCCATACTGCCAGAAAAATGATCAATCTGTCGGCCTATGTCTTCGTTCCTCAATTGAAAATGTTCTGTGATGGCAGGCGTAAATTTTCGAATACAAAAATCACGATCTAAAAAGATAGTGCCAATATTTGTATTGAGCATTAAATTTTCAATATCAGAATTAGCTTCTAATAACTGAACATTTTTTTCTTGTAGTTCTGCATTTACCGTATGTAGCTCCTCGTTTAGTGATTGTAGTTCTTCGTTTGTACTTTGTAATTCTTCATTGGACGCCAACAGTTCTTCATTGGTGGCCTGCATTTCTTCATTGGAAGTCTCCAGCTCTTCAATTGTCGTCTGTAGGTTCTCTCTGGTTTCATTGAGTGCCTCTCTTAGCTCTTCAACTTCTTCAATGTTTAGGGCGATAGAAGGTATTTGATTGCTTTGTTCTTCTTCGGTTAATGGTCGTTCTGTTTTTTCAATAATGGTAATTAAAAAACTACGATAAGTAGCCAGATCAAGTGGGAGGATTTTGACCCTTAATCGGATATGATGCCTTATGTTGTCTTTTACAGTCGTCAGGTTTTTGACGATCGTTTCAGATTCATTTTTTGATAGTTTTCTAACCGCAGAGGTAATTGGAATCACTAAATCATCGGATAATAATTTTAAAATATTATTACTGAATCCCTGTTCAGGCATCGTAACATATTTTTTAAATTTACCAGAGGCATAGACAATATCAAAATGTTCATCCACACAAACACAAACGGCTTGCATTTCCGTCATTAAATCCTGATTGACGGACTTGATAATTTTATCTTCTAGGGTAATGGTCTGGCGGGAACGCTTGGCCGTACCAGGGGTTCTGTCTTCAATTCGCCAGGCATTGGCATCGATATTTATCATTTTGGAGGGCAATACATTTCTGTAAATTTTCCACTTATTGTTTACTTCTGAGAAATTTTTATTGAGAATGCCAATGCTTTCAGAGCTTCCCATGAAAAGGTATCCGTTTTTATTCAAAGCATAGTGTAAACTCGCTAAAACTCTTAGTTGAATATTGCTGTCAATGTAGATAAGCATGTTCCGACAACTGATCAAATCCATTTTGTTGAATGGGGGATGCTGGAGAATGTCGTGCTTCGAAAATATAATATTTTTTCGAATAGCTGGTTGAATCTGATAAGAATTATCTTTTTTAGTAAAATAATCATTCAACCTCTGTTGCGATACGTCGGTTGCAATATTTTCCGAGTAGATACCCTTTGCTGCGACATCAATCGATTTGCTGTCAATATCGGTTGCAAAGATTTTGTATTTTAAGTTTAGATTCTTTTTAGCTAAATACTCTTCAAAAAGAATGGCGATTGAGTAAGCTTCTTCACCTGTCGAGCAGGCAACAACCCATATTTTAACAGCTTGTCCTTTTGATCGTTTCTCCTCTATGATATCTGGAATAACCTCGTTTTCTAATATTTGGTAAGCAACTGGATCTCTAAAAAATTTGGTGACACCAATTAGAAATTCGTCAACCAGCGTGAATTTTTCATCGGGGTTGTCGTATAGATAGTCAATATAATCTGTTACTGAATCGCACTTAGTGATGTTCATTCTTTTCGCTGTACGTCGAAGCAAGGTTGGCTTTTTGTAAGAAAAGAAATCGTATCCACTGTGGTTTTTTAATATTTTTAAAATTCGGTCAATGGACTCTAGGTTTTTACCAAGCTCGACACCGGTAATGGTTTTAGCAAATTGAGGATGCGATACAAACTGAATCAACTCACCTGGCATCTCTGTTGCCGTTAATATAAAATCTGCCAATCCTCCATTAATAGCACTTCGTGGCATTCCATCAAAACGAGCGTCGTCCGGATTTTGAACAAAGATGGTTCCACCTACTTCCTTAATAGATTTACCTCCTCTGGTTCCATCTGATCCTGTTCCCGACAAAATGATTCCAATCGCCCGTTCTTTTTGTTCTATTGCCAGCGAGTTAAAGAATATATCTATCGAAAAATTCATCATAGAGCTCGGAGGGCGTTTTGATAGTCGGAGCTTCCCCTTAGTAATGGTTAAGTTTTTACTTCCGGGAATTAAGTATACGTGGTCGGGCTTTACTATCTGGTCTTTCTTCGCTTCTGTGACCTTCATTTTTGTATGCCTGGATAGTAACTCTGGCATCAGGCTTTTGTAGTCGGGCGATAAGTGCTGAACAATAATGAATGCCAAGCCAGTATCACTTGGGCAGTTGCTAAAGAATAATTCCAATGCTTCCAGTCCACCTGCGGAAGTACCTAATCCAACGATATAAAAAGAAGATTCCTTCTCTTGGGCAGGGGCGACTTTTGCTATAGCTTTGGTATTTGCTTGCGTCTTTTTCTTTTTTAGAGCAGGCTCTGAGTGTGATTGCTTTGACATTTCTTATGCGTAGTTTGAATTGGTCAGGTTTATATGATATGCAGTGGAGGGCAAAGAATTGATGTTTAAAACATCGGGAATTCATCTTTGATATAATAGATTTTATTTATTTTTGGAAAGGTAGCAATTTTATTTAATTTCGTCTTTATATATCAAAAAAATAATGCATATAAAAAAACGTCAGGAATTGCTTAACCACTACAAGGTTTTTATCCACTCAACTGACCAGCTGGAAAAAAAGGCAATTATAGGTTTAGATGGGATTGTTTTGCTGTCTAATGATGAAAACTTAACGTTTTCACTAAAAGAAGGAAGCGTTTTATCAGCAGCTTTCCCTAAAAACCTGAGAGATCTGTCTGCCAAAAGGCTAAACCAAATCGCTCAGTCCGGTATAGGAAAAAGCTTCTATGTAGAAAAGAAAGATAAGGAGGCAGACCAATGGTTCCAGATGTTGATCAATCCTGTTACAGTCAAGGGAGACGCTGATCCGCTTTTCATGGTTCAGCTAATTGATATCAGTCATTTTAAAAAAATAGAAAAAGAGTCAGAGAAGCAACGGACTCGCGTAGAGCATGAGATGCTACTTCGTACGCAGGAGATCGTCCAGACTAGTCTGTTTGTAAAGGAAAATGGCGGCTATTTATCTAATTTTATGCGAGGATTGAGGCATGACTTATTATCTCCCATTGCACAGCTAAAAGAAATTATCTCTTATTATTTAGAAGCAGAAGAGCCTAAAAAAAGGCAACGGGCAGGAGAGTATGTTGATGATTGTATCAACAAATTGAATAACACCGCTAAAGGGTTTTCGGACTTTGTTGATCTGCATATTCTTCCTCAAAGAGGGATGGAAGCCATACAACTGGAAGCGGTATTTGATGATACGAAGGCTATTCTGGGCAATGCAATTAGTCAATCAAAAGCCCGGATAACTACTGACTTTAGTAAAGGTCCGTCTATTTATTTTAATGAAAAGATAATCTCAAGTATTCTGTATAATTTGTTGAGTAACGCCATCAAGTTCAAAAAGGAAGGTGTGGCTCCGGTCATTGAAATTCATACTTATGAGGAGGATGCAAACTTCATTTTGACCATAAAAGATAATGGAACGGGGATCGATCTTGAAAAATATGGCCATAAGTTATTTGTACCATTTAAACGATTAAATATGGATAGACCAGGAGCGGGTGTTGGTTTGAGTATGATTAAAAATATTTTAACTCGTTATGAGGGAGATATTCAAATGGAGAGTGAAGTGGGTATAGGAAGCAACGTGTTGGTACGTATTCCAATAATTTCCCTTTAGAAGAAAAATACCAATTAATTGGTATTGAAAAAAATGTCTTTTGAGTGTAAATTTGTATTTTAAATCGATAAGAACCAATGGAAAGTAAATCGATTAAAACCTTGTGAAAAGTAAATCGATAAGAACCAATGAAAAGTAAACTACTTAAAACCTATTGAAAAACAACGTGCTCCAGTTTTACTGGAGCACTTCTAATTTGTAAAAGATAATATACCCATTAATCGGTAGTAGAAAAAAAGCTTTTTGGCTATAGATTTGCCATCTAGGTAGATAGGAACTAAAATGAGAAGTAAATCGATTCAATAACTTGTTGAAAAGTAATCTCTTTAAACCTACTGAAATGCAAGATGCTTCAGTTTTTAACTGAGGCACATTTATTTAAATGGTACAACCAGTTAATTGGTATGTATCCAAAGCGCCTTCTTGTTGTGGGAAGTTGTTTGAAACCTGATTAAACCATATTTAAAACAAATGCTTCAGTACCACTGAAGCATTTTTTGTTTTAAACCAATCCTTGCTGCACAGCAAAGTAAACCAATTGTCCACTGGTCTTTAGTTTTAGTTTTTTCATCACGTTTTTACGATGGGTTTCAATGGTATATTTGCTGATAAAAAGCTTTTCGGCCATCTCCTTATTGGTGTAGCCTCTGCTTAATAAAATGACGATGTCCATCTCTCGCTCAGTTAGCTCTGAAAAGCGAACAAAGTCATCGGCTAATTCAATCGAAAAGTCATTTTCTCCAGGTTTGGGTTTCTGATTTTTTTGATAGACGGAGGTACTTATAAATCGTTCTTCTTTATGTACTCGTTCTATGGTGTTTAGAATTTCACTGAGAGAAGCCGTTTTAGAAAGGTAGGCATGTGCACCAAACTCCATCACGTCCTGTACCAGTTTAGGCATAGTATAATTGCAAAAAGCAATAATTTTTACATGAGGAAAATCAACGACCAAATCTTTGATCAATCGATATATGTTGGTAGCAGGCAGCTTCAGGTCTAAAAACAAAATATCGATCCTCGTTTTGGCTAATAAACTTCGAAGGTCATCGCCATCATGGGCAATGCCAACTACTTCATTGTTTGTTGAGTTTTTAAACAATGAGATAAAGCCTTCAACAACAATAGGATTGTTATCGGTTATGGCAATTTTATGTTTTTCTTGCTGCTTCAAAAATGTATTTTAAGTTAATGGGTTCGTATTCTATTGTCCGGACTTAACTAGAGATGCTATTGTGCGCGATCTCCTCAGCACATTCGTCAAATAAGGCAATAATGTTTTCTCCGGATTTTGCACTCGCAAACCAGTCTAAAGCAACCGGTAATTGTTTTTCTTTTAATTCGACTAGTTGCTCATCTGTCAATAAATCTTTCTTATTCCCAATAATTTTGATCAGGCATTGGGGAGCATTTTCATTTAAGTATTTGATGTCCTCTACTATATTCTTAAATGTAAAGGGCCTTGATATATCAATTACGTAAATTATGACGGCTTTTTTATTAAAGTACGTTTTTGGTACCTTATTCTGACTTATTTCGCCAGCAATGTCCCATAGTTTTATGGTAACGGTGGTGTTTTTCAGTTTAATTTCTTTTTCATTCACACGGACACCCATCGTTCCGTAGTATTTGTTACTGAATTCGTCGTGAATAAAGCGATTAAAGATAGAGGACTTTCCCACGCCAAAAGATCCTGTTAGTAGCACTTCTATATTCATAATAAGTATGTAAAATTTTTTCTAGTTTCTAGAATACCTATGTTGAGAACATACCATTCTCAAATAAGGTGGTTTGTGTTTAATAAATGAAGGGGTAAGGTCAAGGGGTAATAAGCGGTGAATTTAGCAATATTACATGAAAGAAGCAATATTATCAGATATGAAATATTCTTAATATACAAATTAATAGGTATTGTGGCTCTATTGCAAAAATGGTAGGTTTACACTATCGGAAATATTGTAATATGTTTATACTGAGTTTGTTTCCTTTAAACAACTTCTTAGCACTAAATAGTTAATTCTTACAACTGGTACATATTTGATAAAGTATCATTCTGTTTTTTGCGACCCAATTTCTAACGCACTTATAACACAAAAATGAAAAAAGTTAAACGAATAGTAGGGATCGGTGCTTCTGCTGGTGGATTAAGAGCTATAACTGAATTTTTCGATCATATACCCGATAAAACAGGGATGGCCTTTGTTGTAATTCAACATTTATCACCAGACTTTAAAAGTATGATGAATGAGTTGCTTCAAAAACACACAAAGATGAAAATTCATATCATCGATAAACCAACGATGGTAGAAGCCAACAATATTTATTTGATTTCCAGCCAATCCAATGTCGTCTTAGAAAAAAATGTGCTGGTACCGATCAAACGGAATGATGGTTCATCGCTTAATTTGCCAATTGATTTATTTTTTCACTCCTTGGGTAACGAAGAGAAAAATGCCGTAGGAATAATTCTATCAGGAACTGGCTCAGACGGTTCAAAAGGCATTAAAACCATACAAGATGCAGGGGGAGTCATCATGGTGGAAGATCCTATTCATGCGCAGTTTGATGGAATGCCCATGGCAGCGCTATCCCTGGGTAAAATTGATTTTGTTTTACCTCCATACGCACTGGCCAGAGAATTAATGCGGATCAATGAAGGCAAAGAGAGAAATACGACCTTCCTCATTATTGACCCTGAAAAAGATAGTTTCCCTCCGCTCTTTGAAGAGATCATATCCGAAATATATCTAAAAACAGGCATTAACTTTAAAAATTACCGACACAGTACGCTGATTCGCCGAATGGAAAAGCGCATGTTTATCACCAAGCAACATGACTTAGAGGTTTATCTGAAATATTTAAAAAAGGATCCGGAAGAAATCAATATTTTACAGGAAGAGTTTTTAATTAATGTAACCCACTTTTTTAGAGATCAGGAGGCCTTTAATCTATTGGCAGAACAGGTCATACCGAAACTTATTGAAGGGAAATCTCCACGCGAACAGATACGGATTTGGATATCTGCCTGCTCTACCGGACAAGAGGCACTCTCCATTGCCATTGTTTTTAAAGAATACCTCGAAGAACATCATCTGTTTAACCCCGTCAAAATTTTTGCATCAGATATTGACAAATCAGTCATTGCTATTGCTAGTGAAGCGATTTATGATGCTGGCGTATTAGGAGCGATACCTCCTCGTCTGTTGGAAAAATATTTTGAACCAGCCAATCCCGAAAAAACAAAATATTCCGTCGTTAAAACGTTAAGAGAAACGATTGTATATGCCGTTCATGATGCTTTGTATGATCCTCCTTTCATCAACCTGGATCTGGTTTCCTGTAGAAACATGATGATCTATCTCAATAATAAAAATCAAAGAATATTATTGTCTAACTTTCACTTTGCATTGAATTATGAAGGATTCCTGTTTTTAGGACCCAGCGAATCAATTGGTGAGTTTAAGAGTTCCTTTCGAACGATTTCCCCAAAATGGAATCTTTTTCAAAACGTTGACAAAGAAAAAACGGTTCAACCAAGCTTCTCCAAAGATTCAGAATTAAAATTGGAAGCAAGTACCTTTAGAAAAAGAAATAGTCTGACGCCTTTTAAAGTAAACTATGAAAAACCAATCCTTCAGGATAAGTACTACACCAAAGTATTAATAGAACAGTTTGCCCCCACCTGTATTTTAATTAATGAGCAACTGGATGTCCTGTTTACCAACGGAAACGTAGATAAAATTCTAAACTTTCCAAGAGTTTCCGGATATTTCAACTTGCAGGAGATGGTTGGAGTCAACGAATTAATTCTTTTTAAAACGGGAGTTCGTAAATGCAAGGATAGCCAGCAAATTAGCCTTTATGAAAATATTAGTTATTCTAAAAAGGATACCGTTACGAGCCTAAATATGCAGTTTACTGCAGTAAAAAATGAACAGGACCCCAGCAAATATATCTTTATCGTAGAGTTTTTCTTTAATCTTAGTACCCCTGTAGAAACATCAACGGAGGGCAAATTGATTATTCCACAGGAAGCTTTAAAGCTGGAAACCATCAGTACCATTCAGAGGGAATTGCGACAAGTACGACAGGAAAAACAAATACTTGTTCAGGAATTGGAAATGGCCAATGAAGAATTGCAGGCCACAAATGAAGAGTTGCTGGCGGCGAACGAAGAGTTACAAAGCACAAATGAGGAATTACAATCCGTAAATGAAGAGTTATATACGGTCAACACGGAGTTGCAAAATAAAGTAAATCAATTAATCACCACCACAAACGATTTAGACAACCTGCTCAACAGTACAGAGATTGGCAGTATTTTTCTGGATCGGGAATTGAATATTCGACGATTTACACCTGCCATTATCAATCAATTTGCATTACTGGAAAGTGATATCGGGAGACCAATTACTAGTTTTACCAATTCATTCGTTGATAAAAATATCTATCCTGAGATTGAAAATGTAGTTAAAAAACTGGTGGTCTTCGAAAAAGAAATAGTTGACGAGAAAGAAAACTTTTATCTAATGCGGGTACTACCCTATCGAACGGATGCCGGACAGGTAGATGGTGCAGTACTTACTTTCATTCCGATAAATGAATTAAAAAAGGCAAATGATAACTTTACAGAAGTAGCAGAACGATATCGAGCCGTATTTGAAAATTCCTATGATGGAATTATTTTGATTGACAAGGAAGGTAAAGTGACTTCATCGAATCATGATTTTGCTGGTTTTTCGAAAGAGAAATTAGTCAGTCGTTCTATTCTGAAGTTAATGCCAGCTCCTTACGGGGAAATATTAGAAGCAGCCATGGATCAGGTTAAGAAAGGAGAACCTTCTAGTTCGTTCCATTTTGAAAATGAAAATGCTAAAGGGGAAAAGCAATGGTTTTCGGCTACGATAACTCCTGTTATCATTGAAGGAGAAATTCGTTGCCTGGCTCTAATTACCAGAGATGTAACGGAATTAAAAGAAAAAGAACGAGAGCTACGGCAAATGGGCGTCTCTCTAGAAAAGCAGGTAGTTGCCCGTTCAGAGGAGTTAGCTATTCGAAATTCAGAACTAAAAGAAATCAATAGCTATCTGGATAGCTTTGTACATGGAGCCGCACACGATTTACGAGCGCCTATCACTCAGATAAAGGGAATGATGCAGTTATTCCCTAAAATTGAAGATTACTCCAAGAAGGAAGTCGTTTTTCAGGAAATCTCTTTATGTGTGAACCGACTGGAAAAAACACTGACTGGATTAATCGAAATGATTGATTTTCAAAAGAATAACAACCGGGCTTCTCATAATATCAACCTGGCGCAAGCTTTTAAGGAGGTTATCGAACAGGTCGATTATGATATCAAACATACTGAAGCGGAATTAGTGGTTGACATCCCTGAGGATTTAAACATTAATTTTATCAGGGCCTATATTACCAGCATTTTCTATAATTTAATGAGCAATGCCTTAAAGTATAGGGATTATGACAGACGCTTGAAAATTAAAGTCTCTGTGCAACAAGAAGAAGATTTTGTCGTAATAGATGTTTCCGATAATGGTATCGGGATTGATTTGAACCGCTACGGACATTTTCTTTTTCAACCCTTTAAACGATTGACAGTAGAAAGGGAAGGAACTGGTATAGGACTGAGTATTATTAACAGCGTCGTACGCAAAAATGGGGGTAAAATTGAGGTGGAAAGTAAGCTGGGAAAAGGAACGAAATTTAAAGTTTTTATCAAACCATTAAACGTGAACGTATATGAACACACCAACTAACTGGAACGTCTTATTTGTAGATGATTCTAAAACAGAAATTAATTACCTGAAACTACTATTTCAGCTAACGGATATTCCGCTCACGCCAAATTTTATTAATTCTGCTCCAACCGCTATTGATACGCTGAAGGAGATGGAAGCATCCGCATTTCCTGATATTGTCATTGTTGATATCAATATGCCGCTGATGAGTGGTTTTGAGTTTGCAGAGCTTTACTTTGATACGTTTAACACAAAATATCCGAACACTCGTTTGTTTATATATAGCACAAGCATTCATTCTGCTGATATTAGACGAGCAGAAACAACGAGAGGATGCGCTGGTTTTATTGCTAAACCATTTACTGAAAATACCTTCTCAGAGTTTATACTCCCTCATTTATCTAAGTCAGTAGCAGAACAACCGGGATAGAGTAGCCTTATGTGTAGCTGTTTAGCAGTGCCTGCTTTAAGACGGAACAGGTTGTGCGTTAATTCCGTTTTCTGTAAGTTTGGATTCCTTGCTATAGGCAGCTTTTTTAAATGTAAAACCGCAAAATAGCTTGTACCGAGAACTCGGTTTTACATTAAACAGTCCCAAAACTAATTAGCGGATAGCCTGGGAAGAGGGAAGCTTAGATCTTCCGTCAAACCTTAGATTTATCCTTAATTGTAACTATTCAGTTAGACCGAAGACGGGAGACCGAAGTTTCCTTATAACGTAAAACGACTGCGGGCCTGCGCTAGCGGGAAACTTCGGTCCCCGAGTTTTCGGGGCAGGCTTTCCGTCTCCGGTCTTCCGTCTTAAAGCAGATCCTGCTGAACTGTTACCCTTAATTTTAATAAAAATACTGCAATATATATTTGTTTTTCTATATTCAAATATTATATATTTGTGTCATGTGTTTGCTATTGCAAATACTTCTTTAGTCAGCTAATTTAACCTCGAAAAATAGAAAAATAGAAAATGTTTATAGTAAACGACTATAGACTTTGGAATTATTTTTTGAGGTAACTGGTGCGTACAGCTACAAAAGTACCGCCTGATTAAAGCGAATGAAAAAAGTCAAAAATAGAGTTTATGTATAGAGATTTTGTATAGGAACCAAAGGGGCCTTTTGGAAAAAACCGAGGAACGCCCGGAATCTAATAGCCATAGCTATTATGATGAGGACGAGACAGCTTGTCCCGAACTCGTTTCGGGAACAGTTTTTTTTAAAAGAACATTTGGGCTCCATACCAATGCGCTGTTCATAAACTCTAATATCCTTCCTCTCAAATTAAATAATACTACGTGGTTAAGCGATAGGTTCAAATCTTTTGCTGTAAACTTCGTTTGAAATCGTCGCAAGGCCTTTAGGTCAACTTACCCCAATATTTTGATTATCTGTTTAAGTTCCCCAGAAATAAACGAAAGTTTCTTAGTACACTGTAATTTAAGTTTCGTCCGAATTTGAATCGATTATTTTGAAATTGATTGAGTTATAAATTTCGCGAATAGCCTTAGCTATTTAAGGAATTTCTAACGAAAAGTAATTTCAAAAGAA
>Ga0209187_1002444_pt1 | contig 17640 bp, 24 predicted proteins | sample BantaG_FD_187430 | JGI IMG/M metagenome (GOLD analysis project Ga0209187, IMG submission 187430) | Marine algal microbial communities from Bantry Bay, Ireland - BantryBay_4 metaG (SPAdes) (version 2) | ecosystem: Host-associated > Algae > Red algae > Unclassified | place: Bantry Bay, Ireland... | reverse complement strand
GGGGGGGGGGGGGGGGGGGGGGGGGGGGGGGGGGTCCCTGAGGGACACGGGATGAGGCAACATGGTACTGGTCACGAGACGACCACATGCGCTTCACAAACGGACGATAGACCAATAAGAGGTGGTGAAAGGGATCCTCTTCCAAACAAGGCCCTCCTTTAAGATTTGCCCGGCCACGAAGGCCCCCCGCCAGACGTGCTGCCGGCCCCTCACCTGTGGTACGCTCGTCCAAGCGGTTTCTGTTCAGAGGTTGTTCGGCTCCCAAGGCACGAGCCAGCGGAAGGCAGTTGTCAGAGGTGCAGTGTCGCATGACGGGGCGCTGGACGACACGCGGGCGCGGAACGGGGGCCCCGGGAGGGGGGCTGACCGGCGGGTACGTCATGGGGGACCCTGATTGGCCGGATGACCCAATGATTCCCGTCCGGGATCCTGATTGATTGTGGGTCGTTTGCATTTTCGTATCCATTGCTTGATTTGTATGATTGACAGTAGGGGAGTCCACTGTTATGGATCCCCGAATCTCCCCTTGGGGAGGCTACTGTGTGGGATTCGGGGCCCTTTTGGCCCGCTTTCTCGGATAGTATAAGGGGACGGCGGGGCGCCCGTGGCCCGGCTTTCTCACAAAAAAAACAACTGCGTTCTTGCGAGCCTCCTCCCTCTTTGAGCCTTCGGGTGTTTTCCTGGGTGACCGTGTCACCGGGCGAGAGTAGAGCAGGGCGCGTGGGCGAGTTCCCTCAGCTGGGCAGGTGTCCCTATCTGATTCTGTGGGCTGGGGTGACACGTAGTTTCATGCGACAAATTGGTGGAGCAGCAGGGGAGTCTGACAGCCGGTGTTCGTTCTCACGTAACGGGCGTTATTTCCCGTGCGTGGTTCTCCCGGTCGGGATTGTGATCTCCCGGCTTGTGTCGGGATTCCCACGCTGTCCCTCGTTGGATTACCCCTATTTCTTGCGGTCGCACGTGTCCCCTCGCCCGCCTGGTTGTTGTGCGCCGGAGACCAATATGTCGGACCCGTCGTCCTCCCCGGGACGGACGTCACCCCGGCGTACGTCGACGGACAAGTCCCCGGCAGCGACCGGGGTTGGGATCCCTGCAGTCCCAGGCCTGGCACCGCCCCCGCCCCCCCCGGGTGACAGGCTGGGTGCTGGCGGGCCATCCCGGGTCACGGTTGCCATCAAGAGTGAGCCCCGAGGTCCCGCGACGACGGGCACCGGCACGGCCAAGGGCAACGAAGAGTGGACCCCGACTCCCCCGGTCCCGATGGACCGTGATGCGACTGATGCCCTGTCGGGTCTCGCCTCGTCCCCGGCTGTCCTATCCTTCCTGGCGTCTCTCCAAGACGAACTCCGGGCGGACGTCGCCGGGGCGGTCGAGACCCTCGCCACGGGGCGAACACCCGGCAGGCTGACACCGCCCGCAGGACGGATGGGGTCGTCAGGGAGCCGGGTGCTGACAGGAGGTAGCGGAGGTGGTGGCGGAGGACCGGGCGGGAGCTCCAGCGGGGACTCGCGCCGGGACCGACGGTCGCGCCGGATCCGGCGTAGCCACAGACGCCGCCGCCCCCGTCCTTCCTCGAGTGACACCTCCTCCATAAGTGACGACGAGACGGTCCGCCGGGTCCTGGTTGACTTCCAGATCCCGGTCCGCAAGGTCGGGGACAACCTACTCAACACGGTGACCGACTGGAACTCGTACCGGCTGGACAACCAGAGCCAGACGTTTTCCAGTCGGATGCGCCTGCGGATTACCCAAGACCGAAAGAAGCTCCGGGTGTCCATGGACCGCGTACGGTTTGTCGGGACCAAGCCGGCCGAGCTCTTCTCCTTCTTGCGCCGGTTTGTTCGCGCCTGTAATGACAGCAACGTCTGGGAGGGCAAGGCACTGTACCTGCTGGGATCCTTCCTCACGGGGACCGCCGCTACGCGCTAACAACAAACAAGATCCTGCCAGAAACAGCGGGCCACGTACCGGGTCGGACGTTCGCCTCCTTCCCGGAAGCGGTCAACTGGTTGCTGGTCAATTACGCGGACTCCATGACCCTGAACCAGGCCGTGTCGGATGTGAACCAGGCGTCCCTCGGGACGCATGAGGTCCCCGATGCCTTTGCCGCCCATCTGTGGGACCTGGGCGAGGCTTGTGGCCATGTCTACGGGGAAGACCGGCTCAAGATGGCCTTCATTCAAGGTCTCCCCAAGCATCTGCAAGTGGACGCCCGGCAGTACAACCTCCAGTTCACCGAGCACACCCTGCAGCAACTGGCGTCCTTCACGCAGGGCAAGTACGAACAGATCAAGGCGCTCCAGCGCCTCCAGCCGACGCCCCCCAAGATGTACCTGTCCCGGCCCTCTGGTCGGTCACCGCCCAAGGTACCGGTTCTGGCCGTCGGTGAGTCCTCCTCGCAAGCGGGCGGCCGACTTGAGGGCTGGCGCGGGTTTGTGTCGCCCTCCACGGCGTCACTGACTCGGGGGGGCGAGCGACCCAACCAGGTGCGGGCATGCTGGTTGTGCAACAAGGATGACCTCATTGCGGCGTCCTGTCTGGAGGTACCCAAGGACTTGCAGGGAGAGCTCTCCCGCCAAGGCATCCAGTTTGCCAAAGCGGTACGCTGGGCGGACCGGCATACCAAGGGAACCTCCCCAGGGAAACGGGACCCCAAGACGTTACACAACCTCGGGGTCGCCATCCTGCAAAGCGTGCAAGAGAACCTGTCCAAGGAGAGCCCGGAGGACTGGGATTCCCACCCGGATGAGGAGACAACCTCGCCGGGCACCTCGGGGTCGGGAAAAGAGGTGCGGGAGGCGCGCCGCTAAGCGCCCTCCCCCGGGACGCCGGCCAAGGTGTCCCCGCGTAGGGTCCACGTGCGTTTCTGGACCGGTGCGGCCAAAGACTCAAGAACAGGGTCGCTGCCTGGACACTCTGTGCCTATCGGGGTACCTTGATCGTTTTGCGTAAGGATACCTTCAAGGTCAAGGCCACCCTGCGTGTAGGGAACGGGGAGCCGGTCCCTGTTTCCGCGGTGGTCGACACCGGAGCCGGACCCAGTGTGGTCAGCGAGGACATCCTCCCCCCGTACTGGCGCAAGCATGCATGGCGTGCGCCCACCCGAACCAGGATTGTGGATGCCTCCGGGCAGCCGCTCAAGGCCCTCGCTCGGCTCCCTCTGACCCTGCATGTACAAGACCAGCCCATGCACTTTCCGTTTTTTTTGTTTTGAAAAGGCTCTCGGTTCCGGTCATCGTCGGGTGTGACTTCCAGCGCGACTACACCAGGGCCATCCTGCCCCAGGACGGCAAGATCTCCTGGACCACGGGCGCAGTGTCCCCCTTACTGGGCTACCATCTCGGCGCCAGGGGACGGCAGTACAAGAAATTGGGCAAGACCCGGGCACGACCGAACGAGTTGACGCTGGCGGGTGTGACGGTCCTGCCCCCGGGAGCGCAGACGCCGGTCAAGGTCGTCACACGGTCAACCGGGAGTTTCTTGATCAAGGGCCGGGCTGAGTTCCTGGCCAAACACGGGTTGCACCTGGCACACGGCTACCACAAGAAGGTCCGGCGGCAGAAGCCCTTCTCTGTCCTCTTTATGAACCTCGGCCGGACGACCAAGACGTTCACCAAGGGCACGCAGGTCGGGGTGGAGAAGCCCTACACCGGCGAGGCCCGGCCCCTGTCCCAGGAGGCCCTCCTGTCTGTACAACAGGAGCTGGCAGTGCAAGAGGCCCTGGACAATGACTCCCATCTCGCCCAGGCAGAGGCACCACCCGAGGCGCCACTGGCGCCGCCGACGGAGGAGCCAGAGACCCCCGTTGTGAACTGGGACGCGATACCAGAGGCGCTTCATGGCAAGGTGCGGCAACTCCTGGACGAGTTCAAGGGGATGTGGTCGGGTCGCCTGGGTGAACTCAAGGCGACAACGCATCACATCCAGCTCAAGCCGGATGCCAAGCCAGTGTATTCGGCGCCGTACCGGGCGGGGCCGCACCGGCGACAAGAGATCGAGAAGCAGGTCAAGAAGATGCTCGACCTGGGCGTCATCGAGCCGTCGGACGCGGAATGGTCGTTCCCCGTCGTGGTGGCCCCCATGCCGGGTGGCCATTTACGGTTTTGTGTTGACTACCGGCGCGTGAACGAGCGAACGGTCAAGGACGTGTACCCGATCCCCCGGATGGACGACTGCCTAGACTCCCTGGGCGACGCCACGGAGTTCTCCACCCTGGATTGCAATGCCGGGTACTGGCAGATACCGGTGACCGTCGAGGATCGGGACAAGACCACGTTCACCTCCCACACGGGCCTGTTCCGGTTTCTCCGGATCCCGGTTGGCCTCGTGAACACACCGGCGTCCTTTCAGCGAGCTCTGGACATCATCCTTTCGGGCCACCGGTGGCAGACATGTTTGGGGTACCTGGACGATGTGTTCGTTTTCTCCCGGACGGTGGACGATCACGTCCGGCACCTCCGGGAAGTGCTGCTCCTCCTCGAGACAGCCGGTGTCTCGCTCAAGCCGTCCAGGTGCCATTTTTTCCATCAAGAGGTCGAGTACCTTGGGCACATCGTCCGGCCCGGGCAGCTCCTGGTGAACCAGAAAAACATCAAGAGCCTAGCACAGGCGCTCCACCACCGCTGAACCTGCCGGGGCCGCCGAGGGTTGCGCTGTGAGTGCCGCGGACTCCTCGGTGGTACCGTCAAAGATTTACTGCTCGCTTGTGTCCACGTGCCCCGTTCCCACGACCTGCCCGTTATGCTCGATGGTGCACACGTCGCCCTTAAACGTCACGTTGCCGCGCTTGGCCATGGCGCGAACGGACAGCAGAATGGCCGTGATGCCCGGCACGTAGAGCGCGTGGCCGAGTGACACCGTGCCGCCGAGGGACGTGGACAGGGCGAGCGAGCCGTTCCCCGGCGAATGCACCGAGAAGACATTGGCGACGGTCACCTCGGACGCCTCGGGGTTGTCAGTACAAAAGCCGCCGCGGCGGGTGTGCATCTGGTTCGTTGCACCCGAGTCAATCATCCACGCGGCGCCCGCCTGGGCGCCAGCGCGGCCCCCGAACACCGATGCAGACGCCGCGGGTTGGGTCCTCTGTGCACTGCGTGCCCTAAGCGCGTCATTGCTGGATGCCATGCGCTGTCCGCCCGCCCGCGTTCCGGTCTCCATGAAGGCAGCGGACGGTCCCCCTCCGGTGCCGGGGCGGTCGCCACTCCCCTTGGTGCACTCCCGCTGGTAGTGCCCCTTGATCCGGCACGCCCAGCATACCACCCGGCGGCGACGCTCCTCCCGAGGCATGGACACATCCCACGGCCACCTGGTGCCGCCCTGGGCGGTGTAGGCACCGACAGGAGTGCCCTCCTTGTCGGTTGTGCTGTCGATGCGCTCATTCTCCAAGGGAAACAGCATGGGCATGTCCTCGTCCCAGCGCATGGCGGAGCCGTTGTTCGTAAGCAGCTTCTTCTCCGTCTTGTAGTCGTCGCCCTAACCGTTGAGGAAGTGGATTAACACGGTGTTGTCGTCGTACGGGTGGCCCGTGGTTGCCATCTCCAGCTGTAACTTCTTGGCCCGCCCCGAGTAGGCCAACAAGGTCTCTTCCGGCTGGATCTTGAGCAGGGCAAAGTCCTGCGTCATCTGCAGGCGCCGGGTGTTCATCTTGGCGGTAAAGACGCCCGCCAGCGCGTCCCACGCCTCCTTGGCGCTTGAGCACGACTGCACCGTCGGGAGGTGGTGCAGTGCGACACTCATCTTCAGGCGCCCGAAGGCGCGCCGTTCCTGGCCCACGTGGCCACCCCAGTCGGGTCAATCTCCGCGTCGGGCTGCGGGTCGGCGATCGCTTCCCACAGCTCCTTGTCCTCCAGGCTTGCCTGGAATAGTATCGCCCATGTGGCGTAGTCGTTGTCCAATTTCTCGACCCGGAACTTATTGGTCTCCACCGGGTCAGTCATCCGGGCGGGGTCTGTCAAATCCGGATCTGGTCGCGTGTCTTTGTCGGTCAACGGGAAGGGGTTTGAACGTGCGGGATAGTGCGTCGAATCGCGCGCAGCGGTGACGACGGGGGCGTTTGGATCGCCGCCGTCAGCACTGGGCCCATAACCTGTCAAGTCATGCACATTGATCCGTTTAAGTGAGTGGCTGTGGCCGCGCCACGCCCACCCCTATATCTCCCCCCAGACAGCCCAGCGGACCGACCGGGAATCTCACGTCACCAATCGCGGACCCTCGCTGACACTCGTCACAACTCCCGCGCAGTCCGTGGTCACAAGTCTCCCACGCAATCCATCCACGACCAATCTCCCCGTCCACCCGCCCGCGGCGGGTGGCATGTGCCGCCGTTTGTCACGGCCGTTTGGAGGTGCCTGACACACACGTTCCGCGGGCGTGACCGCTGAACATGCTTGCCGACACTCCCCCGCGGTCACACTCCCAGGCGCAAAGTCGCACTGTCGGGGTTGCAGGCCGATCCATCGTACGCCGGGCATGGCCATCGAGTTGGATGTCGCCGACCGGGGCGATAGGGGACGTCTTTTTGGTCGTGGGGGGGGCACGAGGCTCCCTCAGCTCCACCATTTCCAGTCGGCGGCGGAAATAGGCGAGCGCCGGACCTGCCAGCGCCTTGGTCAGGCCGTCGGCGGCCGTCTCGGCGCCGGCTTGGTGGAAGAATTTGACGGCCCCCATGGCCGCCCGCTCCCGAACGACGTGGTGGGCAGAGTCGATGTGTTTCGCGCGGCCCGTCTTCTCGGGGTTGGCGATAAACGCCAGGCAAGCGAAAATTTCCTTGGCCATCGGGACCGCCCGGTCCGCCTCGTCAAGGTCAACCATGAGCTTCTTCAGCGACAGGGCCTCGCAGGTTGCCGCCGCTGCGGGTATGTACTCGGCCTCAGCAGTGGAGCAAGAGACGGTCGTTTGGCGTTTGCTCGACCAAGATATAGCACCGCCGTGGTACAGGAACACCCACCCCGTCGTCGACCGGCGTGTGTCGGGGCAGCCGTTAAAACGCAGCGTCCACCGCCCCTTCCAGCTGCCCCGTTCTGCCGTACTGCAGGCCAAGCTCCACCGTCCCCGTCAGGTTACGGATAACGCCCCCGGCGGCACGCCAATGCGTCTTCTCCGGGTTGGTCATGAAGCGGGCGAGGCAGTTGGCGGCGAAAGCAATGTCGGGCCGTACGGCCGTTGCTAAGTACAGGAGGCTCCCAATCAGCTCTTGATACCGTCCGTTGGTGTCCATGGGCGGCTTCCCAGACCGGTTCAGCGCGGTCCTCGCAGGCAAAGGCACATTGGCGGGGTGCGCGTTGGACATGCCAAAGTTGTCAATGAGCTCCTTGAGGAGGCCAGGGCACCTAATCGTCAGCGTCCGCACGTTGCCGTCGCGCACAATGCGCATCCCCAGGAGCGGTCGGGCGATTGGCTCCAGGCCTGTCGGCCTGTGTGACGATACAACCCTCTTGCCCGCAGGTTTCCATCGGTTTGATCTCTCTTTTCGTCCCGACAAGCAGGCGTGAACCTCTGTCGGGGCATCGTGCGGCATGCCGCCGCGTCCGCTCCCCCCCCCCGCACCTGCGGATCTGGCTCTGCCGTCCGCGGGCGTGCCGGTGCGTCCACCGGCGGGAGGCACTGAGGAGTCGGCAACGGTGCTTGCTGGCACGCCTCCGGCCCCGCGCCGGGGTCGGAGCGCGGCCACCCTCGAGCGCCTCCGCTTGGCAGCCGCTGCGGTAGCCGCGTTGGCGGCAAGCGCCGCCGCTGACGCCGCGGCGGCTGAGATTCGTGCCGGCACCGGCCCGTCTGACGGAAATGAGGCGGAGGAGGATCGCATCTCGCATGTGCCCCGCCCTGCTCTGCCTCTGGCGCCTGCCGCCGACACTCCTGTTGGTCCGCCTTCTCCATCTCCTACTCCTGGAACACAGCCCCAGGTCCTGGGGCCGGGGGCCGCTCCCGTGGCGGCCGACGCGGCGGGCTGGGCTCGCCAGCCCCCCCCTCCCCCCCCTCTTCCCCCTCTCGACTCGCGTCCGCATTTGGTCCCCGCTCTCTCTGGGATCCCCCGCCCTTACGGCTTTCCTTCTTCTGTTGCCCCACCTTCCTCTCTTCCTCCTCGTCCCCCGCCGCCGCCCTCGACGCGCCATGGCGGATGGGCGGCGCGCGCCAGCGCGGGGGGGCTCGCCTTGCACCCCAGGCCTGCTCCAGTGGAATACAGAGCCCCCTACAGCGCTAGCCACGGGGGACACTTTGGCGGCTACGGGGGTTATGGTGCGATTGGCGGCGCCGGCGGCGCGGGCAGGCTCGACACCAATGGCTACTTCCCCCCCGTGGCGTCTTCCTTTCCACACGGTTCGAGACAGGTTTTGGCAGGAAGAGGCGGCGAGTGTCTACCAGGCCCTACCATACGTATATTGTGAGTAGGTGTTTTTACAGGTGTAAGTGTCTGAACTTCCGTACCCGTAGGCAGCAAGGCGGCTGGCACCCACACCCACATGAACAATTGAGTGGGTAACCGTGGGTATCTATCAATTCCGACCGACAGTGTAGATAAAGCCAGAAGAGCGCGCCATTCGAATGCAGTTATGTCGTTTCACCTCCGCTAAGTACCAGTTGATCTTTGGACTTGATGTGAATATTACAACGGTTCTAGTTAGGGTGGATTCTCCGAACCGTGGTGTGCTCGCCAAAGGGCGTCCGTTAGAATTCTCACGCGAGCTGTTGATGACGCCGCAAACAGGATGACTCACGTGACGGCACGGATCCGACATTTTCGGGAAAAGTAGGCGCTTGGCGCTGCTAAAGGTCGGCAGCTGTTCCAAGTCAATCAATTTCGGAATTGATTCCTACCCGTGTTTTCAAGGTACATTTCGTATTGATACACGTGATGATAGACGTGGCCAGCACTCGTACTCGAATTCAAGGATATGTATATACCGTACCTGAAGCTGAAAACGATACTTATGACAGGGCCTGCCTTACATTGGTCACGAAGCTCACAATCATCGGCTTCCTCAAGAGCCACCGGGCCCGCTACTCGAGAGTCGGCAGCAATCAGACGCTCACCGCCGTCACGCTCACAAACTAAACCTCGGCGCTGGCTCTTTATTTCGGCGAGGCCAAGCTGGACGGGCCGCTCGGCGTCACGCCACTCGTCGAGGACTGTACGGAGCGCACCTCCTCGTGGCAGATGAAGAGCGTGCCGAAGCTCACGAACAGGAAGCAGGTGCGGGCTGACACGGGCACGCTCGTCGGCAACCCCATGTCTATGGTGGACGTCAAGAACTTCCGCGGAGCTACTGACAAGGAGGCTCGGCAAGGCCATGAGCAGTCGCTTCATTCGGCGCCGGTGACGCCCGAGATTGTGGCGGCACTCCACGCCGAGCTTGTTCTCTTGCTCTTGCCTCCACCCGCCCCACCCGCCTCACGCACCCCACTCGCTCTAACCGCCCAACCCGACCCTGCGCCGTTCTTGAATGGCTGTTAGGACCCCCCGCCTGCCTCGTCGCCGCCGGGCGCCCCGGGAAGCTCTCTGCGTGAGGAAACGGCCTGGCTGAGCGGCTACTCTCCGCCCTCCGGTGGGGAGGCGGATATGGGGACGTACGTGTAGAACGTGGTGGCATTCATCACCCTGGCGTGGCCCGTCACCATCATCGTCATGACGGTTGCCGACGTGACGTTCCCGGACATGAAGCTTTCCAAGAACTGCGAGTTCCTTCAGAGGTATGTCGTGTAGGGTTTCATCGCAGCGGGCGAAACGGCAGGGCACGGGTGGTCGGGCTGAGCTGGCGTGTCTCCATTGCGGGTACTCGTTATTGCTTGAGTTCCAGTGTGACGGCGGGTCATCTCTCTGTTGCTAATTTTCTTTCACTGCCTGGCCTCGGTCTGTTGCTTCCTTGCGCTTGCACGGCTCCTACGTATGCCTTTCGTGCTGCATTTCTGTGACTGAGATTTTCTCTCCCTCCGACACAAACATCACTGCTTCATGATCTTGCGATAGAGAATGACAGAAACAGGCGCAAGTACGACGGACGTGATGACTGTGCGTCTGTTTGGCTTCTTCACGCCGGTGAGGGCTAAGGACGAGCGGGAGAAACGGCAAATGGGGTGGGTCCACTGTCGCAGCAAGCGCCTCAACTTCCCGCAACTGTTCCACGCTCTGCTTCAGTTTGCGTGCTCCGCTCCGGGTGTGGGCAACGACAATAACACCCTTTGGCAGCAGCCGCTTTTCCCCAGTCTTCTGGTGCGCAGCGTGACCGGCGCTGTGCGCCTGTTCAAGAGCCGCTTGGAAATAGAAATCAACACTCTGTTTGTGGCGGTCTTGACGCTCATCGGCCAAGATCTCACGAGCGGGGAGCGCGCGTGACGCCTCTCCGGCTTCCGGAACGATGGAGCCCAGGCACTGCTGAACGCCAGGCCCTACCATACGTATATTGTGAGTAGGTGTTTTTACAGGTGTAAGTGTCTGAACTCCCGTACCCGTAGGCAGCAAGGCGGCTGGCACCCACACCCACATGAACAATTGAGTGGGTAGCCGTTGGTATCTATCAATTCCGACCGACAGTGTAGATAAAGCCAGAAGAGCGCGCCATTCGAATGCAATTATGTCGTTTCACCTTCGCTAAGTACCAGTTGATCTTTGGACTTGATGTGAATATTACAACGGTTCTAGTTAGGGTGGATTCTCCGAACCGTGGTGTGCTCGCCAAAGGGCGTCCGTTAGAATTCTCACGCGAGCTGTTGATGACGCCGCAAACAGGATGACTCACGTGACGGCACGGATCCGACATTTTCGGGAAAAGTAGGCGCTTGGCGCTGCTAAAGGTCGGCAGCTGTTCCAAGTCAATCAATTTCGGAATTGATTCCTACCCGTGTTTTCAAGGTACATTTCGTATTGATACACGTGATGATAGACGTGGCCAGCACTCGTACTCGAATTCAAGGATATGTATATACCGTACCTGAAGCTGAAAACGATACTTATGATAGGGCCTGCTGAACGCGACCGGCCTGTTTGAGCAGGTCATGCGCCTGGGCGGGTGGTCGTCCTCCTGCGGATCATTCGTCCGCTGTGTCGCCGCCATGAACTCGCGCGGCACGCTTCGTTCGACGCAGCGCTCTTTCCGTCAGGATGAGATTACCCAAATCGTAGCCCAGGTGTCGAACTCGCACGGCGGGTGGACGGCGGGTGTGGCGCGCGAGGTTTGCCGTCGCGCCATTGAGGACGAAGGCGTCATTGACCACGGCGCGATCGCGACGATCAACATGGCTCACGTCCAGAAGCTTTGCTCGCTGATGTGCGAGTGTGTCTTGACTTTGCGCAATGGCACCATTGCTGCGCTCGCCTCGGACGGGGAACAGTACTCTCGAGCAGCACTGGGCGTCTGCGGCACTGGTGGCGGGCGTCGCCGACTCCCACGACGCAACCACCGGCTGCAAGCGGGTGCGTCGGCGCTGCTGGCGCAACTGAACGCTACTTCTTGACGCATCCATCGAAACCACGGGGCGGCAGCAGGGCTTGTTGGGCCTGTCGGCCCCGCCCTTGATGTGGCCTTTGGCATGAAGGGGCGGCCAAGGAGCTGGTGGCACTCACCGTGGCCTCCTCCGAAGGCAGCAATTGTCTTCAGTTTCAAGGGTGGCGCTGGTGGTGATCCGCAGGAGCGCCGCCCACAACAGCGAGAAAACAAAATGGCGGCGGCGACGCTGCTGGTGTCTGTCACTGCCGCTGGCATTGGCAGTAACGGTTCCAAGTTGTGGGCGCGACGCTCGGGGTACGAGCGTGGGCGCCGCCGCAATCGCGACAGTCTGTGCCAAGTTACGGTGGCGTTGCTCGTGGCGCGCCTCGCTGCCGCCATGGACGCAAGCATCAGTGGAGATGGGCAGCGGCGGCACATGGGAAGCGCGTATTCGCCACCGCGGACGCAATGACTTTCGCCACATGGCGGAGGCGGCTCCGCTGGTGCCCGTCGGCTTCACATCGTACTCGACGATCGGCGTCAAGGAGCAGCGGCTCTACTAGATGTGGGCCTTGTCGCCGCCGCCAAGATAAAGATGAGTGCACTCATGTCGCCTTCAGCGCTGTGTGCACGCGCCACAGCCAACGTGCACAAGACCAAGTGCGGAGATTCGTCGGAGTGGAGCGGACGGACTAGGTGTGTGCCGCTTGGTGTGTGTACGCAAGAATATCTGTAGCTGGGGTTTGTGCCTTATGGGTGGAAACTAGGAGAGAGAGAACGGGTGTGGCGCTGGGCTAGGCGAGAGTGATGCATGCTTGGCAGTGGTTGTCTCATGGCACTTCCAGTTCTCATAGCTCTGTCTCGACCATACTATGATTCTTTGGTGGAGTCGAAGGTGGAGAAAGCGCCGAGGCAGTCTTTGCTTCTTGTTTACAACGTTTTTTCTTGTGCATGGCACTGGTCAGCACATCTTCTTCATTGACACGCAAAGCAACGCATTCACCGCAACCAGAAAAGGTATCAGAACATAGTAGAAAACGGAACTTCAGACATGAACTCTGCGCGCATGTCAGACGGCCTCTGGTCCTCAGCTTGGATATCACGCTTGACATGGCCACCAACGTCGTCGTACTGCTACGCTCCGGTGGAGCTGTAGGCGCCGGCGACAGCAGCGGCTCGTTTCAATCGGGCGAAAATAGCGGCGGTCGCCTCAAGGTCTGCACAAATTTTGGCAGTGGCATCAGCAACGTGAGCGTCGTGCTCTCACGCACCGTCAACATTCCCCAGCTTCCCCGCCCGGTAGGCGGCCGCCTGCGCCGTGAAGTATCCGGCCTGCTTGGCGGCCCTGATTGCCATGTCTCTCGCCTCTGCCACGTTCTCGTTGCAGGCCGTGTAGAAGTCGTCGGAGAAGCCGTCATTCGTCGCCAGTGGCACCGGCGGCGCTGCGGCCGCCACGGTCGCCTCGACCGCTGCCATATTGATCTGCTAGGACGGCGTCGCAACAGGCTTCACGGCGTTGGTGTCGTCCCCGTCCAATGATGCTTGGGGTGTGAGAGCAGGCAAGGGCGGCGGCGATTGCGTCACCTCGGCGTCAGACATCAACCACACGCCCGCCATGACCGCGCCAGGCTTCTTGAAAGGCATCGGGCTGGGAGCCGACCAGGCTGAATCAACAGACCTGTTGACCGTCTCGATGGCGGCGGAGCCCGCGATGCCGCCTCCTGGGATCCCCTCCCCGGGGCACTCAACCAGGCGGGCGCCACAGGTACCAGTTGGCCGACAACGGGGGGGTATCGAAAGAAAGAATTGCAAGAGAAGAGGGACACAAAGAAGGGGGCACCAGGACTCAGCTGCCACAGGCAGTGGACCGGCGTACGCGCGGAGGGACGATATGCGGCAGGCCGAATCGATCGCGCAGAGCAGCGATTGGGGCTGGTGCGTGCGCGGCGAACAGCAACGGTTACAGCGGGTTTCGGTATTGCGCGAGCGGTGGGGGCGCGTGGTAATGTGACGCGCGGGCTTGCGCTCGCGAATCAGGGGCAGCAGGGGCTGCGATCTCGGTTGATCCTCCAACAATATCCAGAAATTCAAAAATGTGCAATGGTCGATTTCTGTCGTGAGATTTTCGGAAACGCCGGATGCTTGCAACTGCATGACGCAGATTTCGTATTGCATGGCTGAGAAAAACAATGGAAGCGGAATGACCTGGGCCATTGTCTCAATGGCTTACCTGGAAGCGCGACTCGCAGCCTGGTTGTCTGCTGCCGCCAGCTGTGCTCGAGCACTTCCTTCCAGTCTCTCACGGCGCTTGCGACGAGAAGGTACAAAAGCAATCCCACGCTTTGTGTTGAACATAGAAACAAGAGCCTCACGAAATAAAAACGCCGCATCGTCGACAATGATCCTATCCTCATCATAACGCATCAGGTAGAGCCCGCCCAGGGTAAATGTTCGAGAAAGGCCAGAGAGGACCTGCCCAGCAGCAAACGCGATGGTCAGGTCAACCGTTGCCACCTCCAGCGTCCGTCCTCGGGCGGAGTGAATTGTAGACACCCATTCCATAACAAGCGGCACCTGCATCCTCGTAGCCGCCCGCTTGACACCGTCCATTGCGACGACATGGCCCACCGTCGGCGTCACTTCAATCACCTGGCTGGTCCCCGTGGGCGTAGCAAACCGAACACGCGGGTTGCGCCGACGCCCGAGAGCCCGAAAGCGAACGACGATACCGCGCGTCCCGCAGAGCACACTTTGTGATGCGAGGCAGGCCGCCGGCACAGCCACTACGGCGCCGACCCGCAGGGAGACGACGAGCGGGAGCTTGAGCTCCCCGTCCAGCAGAGCCGACGCCCGCGCGAGGAATGGGTAACCCACATCTTGGACCATAACCACAGCGTTGAACACCACAAAGGGCCCTGGCAGCAGCTGCAGCTCCTTCTCATTCTTGTCAGTCGCGTCCAATTTGTGGCAAAAAAGACAAATGATGTTGGGGAGAGGGACCGCCGTGCGGCGCGTGGCTAGCAGCGCCACGTCCGCGTCCGTGTTTTGCCCCGTCCGCAGCCGCTGCAACAGCTTCAGCATCTGTGGGTCTCGGATCTGCCGCCAGTTAGTATTGAGGGTGACTGCCCTGTTGCCAAAGACAGAGTCCAACAGGTCAGCCCAGAAGGCCTAGCTCCCAAGGGTCTGGAAACGCAGTGGGGATGAAGGGCGGGGGACCACGGTGAAGTGGCTGAGTGGCTTGAGCTTGTGTGTATGTGTGCGATCGTGCTTTGTTGGTTGTCTCTCCAAAGCGCCCCTCTTCCCATCAAGAGCACTCCTCAAGTTGTCCAAGTCGGTGCACTCAAGCCCACCACGCCGCTCAAGCAGCTCGCCCGCGCACGCGCCTGCCTACACTCTAAATCAAAGCGCTCACCAAATCAAAGCATCCAGGATCAAAGGAAAGCCCATGCGAATGAAAGCATTGAAGCAAAGCCCACGCAAATCAAAGCATCAGAAGCGCAAGAACAGAAAATGTGACATCGCAAAAAGTTCAATCAAAATCGCACGGGTACAAATGTCGAACGCACCAGCGGTCACCAAACCGAGAGGAAGTCGCATGGGCAACCTAGTGGGAATTTGGGCTCCCACTCTCACTAGGCGTGACCTTTGGGTCGCGTCCGGGAGTCGGGGGCTCGAACCTTGTCAATACCTGGTTTCTTGAATTTTGCTTTTTACAGCAGCAGGGCTTACAGCGGTGTTGAGCATGACGTTCCAACAATATTCTTACCGGTTAGAGCGGAGTGTCCTCAGTTTGATCTGAGTACTGTCTATTCTGGCACAAGGGCTTCGATATGGACGGCTCTACTCTTTTCCCTCTGAGTTGAGTACATTACGAGCCTCCAGCCTCAGCCCATATTCCGGATGTATACGAGTATCCTGTGCGGATATATCCTCCGAGGATTTATCCCCACCAGCCCCTGGTCCTTTTCCGGTTCAGATTCCCGTGCATTCAAAGACAAGGTGCAGCGGGATCCTGTAAGTGCATCTAACTTCATCGTCAGCTGCTCTCTCTTTCTCCGACTACGTTGGCGTAAGCGACGAGATCAAAGGGGGAAGACAGGAACGGGGGGACAGCCAGAACCTTGAGACGCTGTGAGACAACAAGATCAAACGTCACCATTACATTCATCCACACATGCATACTTTTTTTCCATGTTCTCACGTGCTGCAGAGTGGAGCTCCTTTAACGGCGATGAGTCAAGTACGCCAGCGGCCGTCGTACCGACCCCCCCACCGCCCCGCTTACGCTTAGACTGGACGAGATTGTTGATCTGGTTGATGCGCACGGCTGTTGTGACGCGAATGGTGTGGTTGGCCGCCCAACCCAGCTCGTCCGCGTCACCCCTGACTGCAGACGACAACAGCGTGCAGTCGTCGTCGCTGAGGAAGAAGAGATGCATGCCCTCATATGTCGCCTCCTCTGGCCGTTCGAAGGCCTCGGGCTTGCTGCCATGCAGCCACCCCATCATGATGGCGTACTTCTTCGCTTTGTTCTTTATGATGCCTCTCATCTTCTCCGTCTTCGTCGGCGGTTCTTCCCACGCACTTGTTTGGTTACTTCAGTGTATTTCGAGAGTCCCACCGCGTCGCTTTCCCGGGAAATGTGTGATTCCAGACTGGAAAAGGACTGTCGAGAGATTGGTGCTCCACAGACTACGGCTCCATTGACCATTCTAAGGCAAAGGCAAGGGGCCAGCGCTGTGTGCGGCCAAGTCCCTGCGTCCTGGGCTACTTTTCGTCCAATTCAGGATCAATCGGGGCATACATCGCTCGGTGGTCCTGCCCGCGCGCTCTTTTGGCTACTTCAAGGCGATTCGCGCTCACTGTAAGACTCAATCACACCGTCTGTGGGAACGGGACGCACCCCCAAGCTGCTCAGACGAGATCACTGTCAGATCGTGTTCTTGGGGAAAGCATCGGAAAGGGCTTTGAGGCCGTCTTTGATCCAGATGCAAGGCCTCGTGCGGATCGCCAGCAATCTTGCACTTTTATTCGGACTCTGATTGGCAAGCGTCGCTCCGGGGTGGCAGTAACAGAAGGACACTGAATCTGAAAGAGTTTCTGCCCTGCGGCGACGTGTTTTTAGACGATTTTTATTGGAGATCAGCCGTGTCCACATTGTTCTGCTTGTGTAGCCGTATGCCTCCAGCACTATGATTGGTTGGCGGTGGCTTCTTCTCACATAACTGGCACGGTTGGGCGAAGGATCCGCCACCACCAGTGGATTCAAAGAGCGCCGTAGGCGCCGTCGCCCGGCCCCCCCTCCCCCGTAGCCCGCACGTTTGTCATCGGTAGCGGTGTCGTCGGCGGCGGCGACGGCAGCGGTGGTTGCGGCGGCGGCGGCGGCGACAATGGCGGAGCGCGGGTTGCCGTCGGCCACGCGGATGAAGCTGCGGTGATTGCAGTGGCAGCGGTGGTGGCGGCCGACCCTTCGACCCAGTCAGGCGGACCTCGTTGGTGGCGGGCGGACCCTCTCCGGCGGAAGGGGGGGGGACGGGCACACACTGCAGCGCCAGCGGCGGTGGCCGACCCGCTGGCCACGACGGGCGGCCGGCCGGCCGTCGGCTGGCCGCCATGAGCGGCGCCGCCACCGCCCGCGGCGGCGGGGGCGGCGGCGCACGCCTCCGCGGCAGTGGCAGCCCGCCGCCGTGCCCCGCCGGCACGCGGAAGGGAGGCAGCGGTCACCGACCGCCGGGCGGGCGTCCCGCCGCGGCGGCGGCGCCAGCGTTGACGCCCGTGCGGCTCCGGCGGCCGCTTTCGACGGCGGCCGGGAGTGACCGCGTCGATGTCGGCGGCGGCGGCGGCCGCGGCAGCGGCAGCGGTGGCGGTTCTGGCCGTCGCGCGACGGCGCCCCGCGGTCGGAGCCCAGGCGGCCGTGGCTGCCGCCCCCACCTGCGACGCGACCGCCCGCCGGTCGTGCGGGCGGCGGTCCCCGCCGGCTACTGGCCGCAGGATGTCGGTGAGTTGGGTCCGGGCGGTGCCCGCCGCGTGTTGGCGTCGCGCGCCGCTGGCGGGCCGGGCACCATTGACGAGGCCGACAGTGAGGCCTACGACGGTTGGGGCGGCCGTCGCGGCGGCGGCGGCGGTAGCGGCTGCACCGCGGGGGACGGCGCCGAAGCGGCGGCCGCGTCCGCCAATGCGGCCTACGATCCAGAGGACAACGCGCTGGCCCGCGGGTCGGCCG
>Ga0209187_1002442_pt1 | contig 17659 bp, 13 predicted proteins | sample BantaG_FD_187430 | JGI IMG/M metagenome (GOLD analysis project Ga0209187, IMG submission 187430) | Marine algal microbial communities from Bantry Bay, Ireland - BantryBay_4 metaG (SPAdes) (version 2) | ecosystem: Host-associated > Algae > Red algae > Unclassified | place: Bantry Bay, Ireland... | reverse complement strand
GATATCCGACTATTCTGGGAAAGGACAACATACAACAACATTTGCTGAGATTTTCGAACTTCCATCAGGAGGGCAAATCATCGATACTCCTGGAATAAAAACGCTAGGTTTCAACTATTTAGAAGAGAAAGATGTTTCTCACAACTTTAGAGAGTTTTTCCATCTTTCAAGCGATTGTAAATTTAGTGATTGTATGCACATCAACGAGCCCAACTGTGCCGTAAAAACAGCAATTGAGGATGGCAAAGTTGCGCCTTCACGGTATGAAAATTATCTCGCATTGTTACAAGAAATAGAAGATCAGAATTATTGGGAGATACAGAAGGATTTGTAGTAATTAAATAAACCCTAAAACTCTTCATCCACTTCATCCTCTTCTTTTGCCTTTTCAATAAGATCTTGTTCTGCCGCTTTTTTATCTGCCTCTTCCATTGCTGCGTACACAGAACAATCAGTATTCACTTCTAGTACTTCAGGTTTCTTGAATCTTGAATTCACATCGTAATCTACCTTAGAATCCGCTTCCAACCTAGATAAAAAGTTTGTACAAAATGGTCTTGCCATTACTCCACCTTGACCATCAGCAAGACTTAAAAAACGAATCCATTCATTATCTCCACCAACCCATGTTGCAACTACAAGATCAGGAGTTATTCCCATAAACCAACCATTTTTGTGATCGTTGGTTGTTCCTGTTTTTCCCCCGAATTCACTTTTGAGACCAGCTCTTCTTCCTGCCGCCCCTTGAGCATACTTAAGCATATCTACCATAGCATAATTATACCCGGAGCTTATCGCTCTTTTTTTCGACTGGTTACTCGCATATATTAATCGACCATTTGCATCATAAATGGTCTTTATATACTCAGGTTTTGTATAAACACCATCATTGGCAAATGTTGTATAAGCACCTGCCATGTCCATAACCGATAATTCAGGCGTGCCCAAAGCTATCGAAGGATATGGAGGGATCTTTTCTTTAGGAATTCCAAGACTGCTAGCTAGTTGTCTCACTGGTTCCACATTGCCTATTTCTTTCATCAACCACACAGAAACAGAATTTAATGATTTTCTGAGCCCGTCTTTTAACGTTAAATATTCTCCTGAAAAGCCACTTGCATTTCCTGGAGCCCAGGCTTTAGTTGTTCCAAAACCTGGATCATGTGCAGCTATTACATATTGTTGATCTTTGACTTTCTGACAAGGAGAAGTTCCTCTTTCTATGATTGCTGTTCCATATACAAATGGCTTAAATGTAGAACCAACTTGTCTATTACTATTGATATGGTCAAATTTAAAATAATTATGTCCTACTCCTCCTACCCACGTTTTTATATATCCAGTCCTTGGGTCTACACTTATAGATCCAAGTTGCATATGCATATTATGATATTTTATAGAATCTAGAGGGCTCATTTCTACAGTTTTTTCACCCTTACTGTTATAGGCAAAAACTTTAGTTTTCACTTTTCTCTTAAATATTCTATCCTTTGCTTTTTGCAATTTAGTCCATTGTGACTTAAGTTTCGGCCAATGACTACTAGCAAGAATTTTCTTGTATACTTTGGCTTGATCTTTTCTTACTGTCTTTCTTTTTACCAAGTTAGCAATAGTCCCTGGTTTTTTATCTTCAGCAAATAATCTGAATATATCAGAATCTGTTAAACGCACATTTTCTATATCAGCAGAGATTTCTGAACTTATTTTACCTACATACCTACTTCTCATTTTTAGAAACCGATCTGATTCTCTTATTTGACGAAGTAGATTAGATTGTCTAATTTTTTTCTGATTATCATCCGCACCATATGTCCATGGATCTTTATTTTTCCATCTTTTGAAATAGGTATCTTGTAACTTGCTCATATGTGTATTAGCAGATGCCTCAGCGTGAAGCTGCATGTCAAGATCAATTGTAGTGTTAATTACTAAACCGTCTGTAAATAAATCATACTTTGTTCCGTCTGGTTTAGAATATTGTTCTTGTTCTAAGATACCCTTTACTGTTTTTACAAGCTCTGCTCGAAAGTATGGCGCTACCCCACCGTAATTTTTTTCTCTTTTAAAACCTGAAATGTCTATTGGTTCTGCATTGAGTTTTTTATATGTTGCTAGATCAAGCTTATCGTTCTTTACCATCTGCTTCATTACAACAGCTCGACGTTTATTAGCATTTTCTGGATATTTGACAGGATTATAGATCCAAGGATTTTTGTGCATTCCGACTAACATTGCCGCTTCTTCTATTTTTAATTCTGATTGATTTTTTCCAAAATAAGTATTTGCAGCCGATGCAATACCATTAGCACCATACAGATAATCATACTTATTAAGATACATCGCAAGTATCTCTTCTTTGGTATACTGCTTTTCGAATTCTATGGCAATGACCCATTCTTTAAGTTTTTGCCATACTCTAGGAATAAATGACTTAGACCGTTGTGTAAAAAACAACTTTGCTAGCTGTTGAGTAATTGTGCTTGCACCCCCTTTACTACCGAAAAAAACTAACGCCCTCGCAAAACTTCTAGCATCAATACCACTATGGTCAAAATACCTCTCGTCTTCTGTTGCAACCAATGCATCTATAATTAAAGGGTTTATTTCATCATACTGCAACCAAACTCTGTTTAACTTGAATGCCTTTCCTAATTCACGGCCGTCATCTGCTTTTATTATTGTAGCAATTTCGTAGTCTGGCTGCTCTAATTCTTGGGTGTCAGGTAACTGGGTTTTTGATATAAAGATGAAAATACAAAAAACGAGTATAAGCCCAGCAATTACAGCCGCCCATAATAATTTGATGTACTTTTCAAATTCATTATTAGGAGTTTTACTCTTCTTTTTGGATGTGATTCTTTTAGTCATACGATTCCTTTATCAATCAGCTGTGTACATCTGAGTATAAATTTCTATCTGCAAAAGTATAGAAAATAAAACATATTAATTATATTTACAATGTGTTTTGCGCTGAATGTTCGTTGTTTGTTAAATAAAAATCTTACTATACAAACATAGGTATAAATAGAACTGAATAAAGTGCTTAACTATTATTCGTCACTCTATAGATATTTTTCGTAGAGGGCTAGTTCACAAGTAGTTCCGTGTTTGACTAGGAGAAAAATATTAGAATTAAATACAAAAAAATCTTATTTTTTTTAATTAAAAGTATTAATCTAATTTGATAATAAAATAATTTTTTACTCAAATAGTGTTACTTTCGAGTATAATTCCGTCACAATGGCATCTATCTCGTTGTATTGTTAGAATAGCGTTTGAGATTATTGAAACCATAAACTACTGAATAAGATTTGTTTATAAACCTACTAAACCCCGTAATATCAGGAGCAGTCTCAAAGTCGACGACTGACGAAGAAGCAATTGAATTGTATCTGGAAACACAAAACTCCAAATACTTCAATATTCTTTACGACAGGTATTCACCAAAGGTTTTTGGTAAGTGTTTTTCACTTCTCAAAAGCGAAACAAAAGCGCAAGATGCGGCACAAGAAATATTTGTGAAAGTTTTATTAAATCTTTCCAAGTTTTCAGGAAAATCGAAATTTTCAACATGGCTGTATTCTATAACTTATAATTTTTGTATCGACATGATACGAAAGAATAAAAAAAGTATAGGCGTTTTAGTAGATGATATAAACGCGTTTGGAGATGAAGTTATTGATGAAATAGAAGACTCAGAAATAATGGAAACTAATGTATTAAGACTAAAAGTAGTCTTAAATAAGATTCCAGCCGATGATAAAGCCATTTTGTTGATGAAATATCAGGATGAGTTTTCTATCAAGGATATTTGTGGCATTCTAAATAAATCGGAAAGTGCCGTGAAGATGAAAATAAAAAGAGCAAAAGAGAAATTTGTAAAAACGTACAAAGAACTCTATAAAGAAATTGCCTAATAAAATATTTGTATAACTTAAGAAAACTGTACAAAATGAGAAATAGTTTTAAAGAATTAGAAGATCTAGAGATGCAAAATGTATCAATGCCAAGCGATGCCATAAAGAAGGGTGTATCATCAGATATCGGTATTATGAAATATGTATCGACGATAGTAGAAATGTATTTTCCAAAAATAGCAGATCTGTTTATAGGCCTTTCTGGGAGCGAAGTCAATTCGAATTCTCAAAAAAGTAAACATTCTAACCGATACCCTGATTTAAATTAATTGATGCTTTCCTGCAACAGTCATAACCCGCAAAATAAAAAACTAAATTAATGAAAATTCTTCTTCAAGTAGAAAAAGTCGATGTCATGAGGAATGCATTAGCTGATATGGTTACAAAATTCGTTGACACTGTACCAAACGTTTTAATGGCTCTCGTTATATTCATAATTGGCTATATCGTTGCAAAAATAATTTCTAACATTGCAAAGAAGGGTCTAAAGAAGGTAGGAGCAGATAAAATAGGAGATAAGCTCAATGCAATAGACATTGTGGAGAAGACAAATGTTAGTATAAAAATTAGTGAATTAGCTTCAAAATTTTTATACTATTTCATCTTATTATTCTTTACAGTTGCAGCATCTTCTGTATTAGGTGTTCCAGAGATTTCGAATCTTGTTTCTGATATCTTCACTTTTATACCTAATCTTTTAGTAGCTCTAATTGTACTGATACTAGGTACATTATTCGCTGATACATTGAGAAAGATTATACATACTGCATTGAAGTCATTGGGCATATCTTCTGCTGGTTTGATCTCGTCTTTTCTATTCTATTTTTTATTTATAAATATAGTCATAGTAGCTTTAGGTCAAGCAAAGATAGATACGAGTTTTCTTTCACAGAATATTAGCATCATCATTGGTGGAATAGTACTAGCATTTGCCATAGGTTACGGATTGGCTTCCAAAGATGTAATGGCAAATATAGTTGCTTCTTTTTATTCTAAGGACCAATTTGTAGTTGGACAAAAAATTACCATAGACGGCGAAACTGGTATAGTAAATGAAGTTAAAAAGAATGCTCTAATCATTAAAACTGATACAGGAAAAGTAATGTTTCCTTTGAGCCATGCAACAAACACAAAAGTGGAATACCACGATTAATATAGAATATTATTATTTACTTATAAATTTAAATTTACACGAATGAAAAATTTTTACTTTGCACTAATAGCATTTATGTTTTTTGCATTGAATACAAATGCTCAGGACATGAGTTTAGAACAACTCAAAGCAAAAAAAGCAGACCTTGCTGCACAAGCAAAAGCAGCACAAGCAACTGCTGACAAACTCGTAGCTGACCTTGGTGGACTACAGAAAGAAATTGAATTGTTATCAGGTTGGATGACAGGCGTATCAGGAAATGTTGGATTCAACTTAAATTCTTCAGATTCTTGGATTGCTGCTCCAAATCCTACTTCAAGCTCTACTGGCTTAGGTGTTGGACTTGCTGCATTTGCAAATAAAATGAGTGATAAAACAATGTTCAGAAACAAAGGTCTATTGAATCTAGCTTGGCAACAAGTGGATCTTGGCAATGGAGCTGAAGTTGCAGATTTATTTGATAGTGGAACATTAGATATATTAAATGTTTCTTCTTTATATGGTTATAGAATTCACCCTAAATTTGCTATCTCTGCATTAGGGGAATTGAATACTTCATTCTTTAACTTTCTAGCACCTGGTTCTTTTGATATAGGAATTGGAGGAACATGGACACCATCTAATAACTTAGTAGTAGTAGTTCACCCATTAAACTATAACATCTCTTGGTTAGCGGATGGAGCTGGAACAGGATCTATCGGAGCATTAGGCGCTAAAGTTAGAGCTGATTACACTAATACTTACGTAGTATTGGGTAAGAAAATAGGTTTATCTTCAACTCTTACTGGTTTCTTACCATATAATAGCGATAAAACTGTTATCAATGAAGGACTTCCTAATGAGTATCTAGCTGGGTCGCTTCAGTACACTTGGTTAAATACTATATCTTTCGAAGTATGGAAAGGAATAGGTGTAGGAATAAGTGCTGGTATGAGAGGTGCAGACTTTGAAATTCAAGATAAAACTCAAACTTATTACAACTTAGGTCTTTCTTACGGATTCTAAGACAAATGTTTTAAACAAAACATTTTGAAAATACATACAAGCCTAGAGAATTCATTTTCTCTGGGCTTTTTTCTATTAATCGGGGTAGAAGTCGGAAGTCTTGAAGACTTCCGACTTCTTGTGCTCTAGAATTTAAATGTATAAAAAAAAGCTCAACAAATCTAAATCTGCTGAGCTCCTATATTTTATTCTGGGTAGATATTTATCCCATTTCCGAAACCACCTCAGTTACTTCAGGAACCATACGCTTTAGCATTCCCTCTATTCCTGATTTTAATGTTACTGTAGATGAAGGACAACCACTGCAAGCACCTTGCATGATTACTGTTACTACGCCTTTGTCAAACGATTTAAACTCTATGTTACCACCGTCCATTTCTACAGCAGGTTTTACATGAGTATCTATTAATGCTTTTATTTTCTTTACCAGTTCTTTTTCATCACCAGTATATTGGTAGCTTACACCGTTTGCTTCTTCGATCTTCGCCATCTCTTCTGCAAAACCATCATTAATGACTACACCATCATTCTCAATATATTCTTTGATAAATGCTTTTGTCTTAAGCATGATATCATCCCATAAATAGTTAAATTCTTTTGAGATCGTCACAAAATTGTTGCAAATGTATACACCTTGTACAAATGGCATCTCGAATAATGCAGTAGCCAACGGTGACCAATCTTTGGCTAATTCCGCTGTACGGAAATCTGCTGTACCTTTATATAACATTCTGTTCGTTACGAACTTTAGTGTCTCAGGATTCGGAGTTTGCTCTGTGTAGAGCATTACTGGACTTTTAGTTGCTGTAGGATTCATTTACTATTCTTTATTTTATTTACTTTAAATCTTATTGCTTTATAACTCAAGGATCTGAAGTTTATTGAAATAATTTGCCTTGAAATAAATATATTAGGAAAATACAATTGCATATATGATTAATACTACTGTTCTACCACAAAATATAACTAGAACAAATATAACACAACTTGTGCCATTTCAGTTTCAGAATTGATTGGATTAATGATCTTCTAGCTGTATATTTTATGAAAAATTCGATAGAGTCCATATTCAAACAAGAAAATTAAAGTATGAAAAGCACATGACTCAAAACTCATCATTGACACCATTGCTGATGCAGACTGAAATATAAAATAGACTTATAATTAATAGTAAAAGGATTCTAAATTTTGATCCCTTTACCACAAGTGAAGGGGTCATTCGCTAAATGTTTTCTATCCTATAGGGCCGGAAATCGGATTTTTTAAATGATAAGTCGTTTTTATGCAAAAAAAAAATCTTTATGACCTCGTCGCAAGCATCGAAGCATCGAATCATTTAAGTATTAAGTTGATAACTATGACAGTGAGAATGCTCCTAACGCTTGGTGACATTTTGTATAGCTCTAGCTTGACTTGACAAAATCTTTATGGCTCCCAATAATAGTGATTGACATCGTCTTCAAGTGCAAATCCAACTGAAGGGTAGAGTTTATTTCCTATATTATTCGTTTTCTCTGTCTCTAATATTACTGCAGCAGCATTTGTTTCAATAGCAAGATGCTTTGCTTGATTCAAGAGCATTTTTGAGATTCCTTTACCTCTATAGTTCTTATCGACGTATAGATCATTTAGCAACCATATGCGTTTCATTCTAGTTGATGAAAAGACTGGATAGAGTTGGGTAAATCCTACTGCGATATCTTCGAAAAAAGCCAAATAAATTATCGATTCGTTATTGGTTATTCTTTCTTTTATGAAGACAATTGCTGCATCTAAATCAGATTCTTTGCGATAGAATACTCTGTATGCATCAAATAACGAGGCAATAGATTCTATATCCTCAATGCTTGCTTTTTTTATCGTGATCATATCTGTTTTACTGTTGTTCTAATCATTTAACTGTAGATCCTCAGAAAGATTCTGTACAGACAAAGGTATAAATAGAAGAATGAGAATTGATAAAATTAATCCAATCGGAGATACCACTACTCCAATAAAAGCCCCTAAATACTTAAAAAGAAAGAAACCACCTAAAAATACTAGTACTACGACACTTAATACACTCTTAATCTTTGGACTCATTATTGGTTCGTTTTCGGTTTATCAAAATATTAATCGCCTAATGAAAAAATAATATCTCCAGTATGTATTACTTCCATGTTGAAAGCTTGACTATTAGCAGGGTCGTATTTGCCATCAGCAATACTTTCTCCAGCCATAATATGTATAATTAGATCTTCGTCTATTTTTGCTACCGATTTTTTTACTGTTATTCCATCAGAAATTGTACTTGCTACTGGTTTACGAGAGATTAGATTGCCTAATTTATCAAGTGTTACTAAGATGTATTCATATCTCATCAATCCTCCTTTCCAATAGATAATAGCATGAAATTCTTCTGTCTCCGCTACTTTAAGAATCGGTACAAACTCTGTAAATTCATCAATTTCTTCATTGTTTTCCCATTTGATGAAGTAAGCTTCGATGATAGATTTGGGAAGTACTTTGTTCACTGTTTCTGCTGTCATCACTAAATCCTCAGTAACTTCTAACGGTAGTTCTACTTCCGGAAAAAAACTTAATAAATCTTCTAATCTTATATTCTCTGACATTTCGCAAAGGTATAAAATTACAAATCGTCAAGAAGTGAATACTTGATTTTCTAATGACGATTTTCTAAAGTTATTTATTCAACGTATTATAATCAATTTTGAATTCCATAGATTTCTTGTCTACATATCAAGGCCGTTCCGCAACTCAATGGATTCAACAATAATTCTACCCTTTATTCTCCAATCTCTGTATCAACCTTCCTGATATTTTCAAAAAGTCCATTTCTGTTATCACTCCAGCTAATTCTCCGTTATTGATCACAGGCAAGCAACCTATGTCATTCTCTTTCATAATCTTCATAGCATTGAGAATTGTATCATTATGATCTATTGTAATTGGATCTTTGATCATCACGTTTTCAACAGTGTTTGTTTTTTTACTTCTTTTATTTTTTATTAGACTTCTTAATATAAGTCTTCGAGAGACCAAGCCTACAAGATTGCCTTTTATATCCTCAACAGGAGCATATCTTAGTTTTTGCCAGTCCATCATCTCTGCAACTAGTTCGATAATATCTAATTTCTGCACAGTAAATAGATCAGTAACCATAAATTCTGACACTTTAAGTTGCGAAGGTTTATACTCAGCAATGTCATTGAGATCAGGCATTTCCCATTTGTGTCCTGGTATACCGCTTTGTTGGTTTTTTATTATTGCCGCTGTTAATACAGTCAAAGCTTCATCACGTGTTGATTTCTTAATCAATTCTGTATATGATCGCAGTTGCCATCTGGCTCCATTCATGTGGCATTCAGCACGCTCTTGTATGATTCCAAGATAGAGATCAATGTCTTTTTGAGCTACTTTTCTTTTCTTAAGCCCTTTTCTAGCAATTGGAAGCAATTCATTTAAAATTAAATCTACACAAGTCACCTTTCTATCATTGAACCAAGTAAATTTACTATCAATCCCAAACCTAGCGGCCTTGCCGAAATTGTCCCTTGCGTCTTCAAATGACATTAGGTCTCTTATATCTTTTATCTCATCAGCCAATCCTAGAGTAAGACCTAGCCAAAAACATGCATTTGCTACTTCATCAAGGACTGTTGGCCCTGCTGGGATCACCCTGTTTTCTATTCTCAAATGAGGTTTTCCATTGTCGCTTATTCCATAACAAGGCCTATTCCATCTATATACAGTAGAATTATGCACTTGAAGAGATCGTAATTTAGGTACATCTCCGTTTTTTATCATTTCTAGAGAATCTTCAGTTACATCAGAACTAATCAATACTCTGAATCGGGAAATATCCTCTTTATATATTTCCATAATCGAATCCTGTAACCAATCCTTACCAAACGAAACTCTAGGGCTTCGTTCTCTCATGTGGTCATGGGTTGTTCTCGTATCAAGAGATTGCTGAAAAAGAGCGATTCTTGATTCATGCCAAAGTCTTCTTCCAAAAACAATCGGAGAATTTGCAGCTATTGCCATTACAGGCGCCGTCACAGCTTGGGCAATATTATATACATGAACAAAATCATCAGGATCTACCTGGAGATGAATCTGAAAACTAGTATTACAAGCTTCCAAAAGAGGAGAATCATGCTTGACCAACAACTCGTCAATACCCGTCAATCTTAATTCATAAGCACTGCCAATCAATTGTTCATTGATTGCTTCCATGAGTGCCTTGTATCTCTTTTTAGGAGTGAGATTCTCCATGTCAAGATCGAATTTTCTAAGTGTTGGAAGAATACCTGTCAACACTATATTGGTATCCATTTTGTCAAGTACGGCTTGTATCTTGTCAAGCTTGGTAGCATTTTCTTTATGAAGCTGGCTAAAACAAGCTTTAGTCAGTTCCCTAGGAGTGAGGTTGGTTTCAAGGTTAAACTTTGCAAGTTCAGTTTCAACCCAAGGATGTTCTTTCATCTTATCCAATGCTTCCATTGCAATACAATTAGGCTTATAAGTATCTTTATGAACCAGGGCCATCTCTTGTTCTGCACCCATTCGAGTTATACCTGTATCAAACCAATCGTTATCAATCATGTACTCCAATGCTTGCACATCTTTAAGAAGAGACTTTACAAATTTTTGCATTTGTTTCTGGTCAGTCACTTTAGATACTCGTTGTTCTCCCATTTTGTAATGTTTTTAAGCTTTGAATGGTCAATTTATAAAATTATCATTAAACGAGATGAATTAATTTCGCTTAAGTCCGTATTCTGAGATAGAAATTTATTAACATAAATCGCACTTAGAGTCAATGAGATGTTAATTTTCTTTCTTATTCTATTATTGAAATACAAGTTGTTAATTATGTACCGTTTAAAAGAAAAAGGCACGCACTTTCACAATAATTATACTAATCTTATAAATAGAAATGTATCATCATTGGCTCTTTAAATAAAGGACTCAAAAATGCATGTTAATTTTCTTACATTTGTGCTGAAAATCATAAAACGATTATGACCTCATTGAAAAAGTATTTTAATATAACAGGAATAGCAATATTCTTAATCACATTTATTGTGTTTTTCATGTCTGCAGAGCGCGTTGGTAGCCTCTGGGATTGTGGAGAATTTGTTCTTGGAGCATACAAGTTACAAGTAGTTCACCCACCTGGAGCCCCAATATTTTTATTAATTGGAAGAATGTTTACCTGGGTAGCAACGATATTCTCTGATACACCATCAGATATTGCGTTTGCAATAAATATTATGTCTGGGATGTCAACATCTTTAGCTGCAGTATTTGCAGGTTGGGTCACGATGATGTTTGGTAAGATCGGACTTGTTGGTAGATATGGTAATACAGATGAAGGACAAAACATTGCACTTTCATTCGCTGGATTGACTACTGGTTTGGCTACAGCGTTTGCTTCCAGTATTTGGTTTTCTGCTGTAGAGGGAGAGGTATATGCAATGTCAACTATGTTTACAGCGCTTACATATTGGGCTGCAGTAAAATGGTACTTTCTTCCTGATGAAAAAGATTCTGACAGATGGTTGGTTGTAAGCTTGTTCGCAGCTGGTCTTTCTATAGGAGTTCACTTATTGAGTTTATTGACATTTCCAGCAATTGCTCTTTTATATTATTATAAGAAATATGAAAAAAGAAGTCTGTTGGGTGGAATTTTGGCTTTACTAGCTGGTGTAGCCGCTATTGCCTTTTACCAAAAGGTAATTATCGTAATGATCCCTACACTGTGGAAAAACATGGATATCTTCATGGTCAACAGTATGGGAATGCCTGTACATTCTGGGTTGATTCCAACAACATTGGTCTTAGGGGCTATAGCCTATTTAGTATTAAGGTATGCACATAAAAAAGGAAATTATACCCTTCAATTATTTACAGTTGCATCTATTCTTGTTACAGTTGCATTCTCTACTATTGGAACTGTTGTAATCAGAGCCAATGCAGATACTCCAGTAAATATGAATACGCCTAGTGATGCCACAAGATTACTTCCTTACCTTAATAGAGAGCAATATGGTGAAAGAGCACTAGTCTATGGTCCACATTATGATGCTAAACCTAAGAAGGTAGACCGTGAAGAAAGATATGGATTGGTAGGTGATAAGTACGAAATCGTAGATGAAAAATTCACCTATCAATACGCAAATAAAGATAAAATACTATTTCCTAGAATTGGTCATACTGAATCTTCTAGACCTGATCTTCATAAGATGTATCGTCAAAGATTGACTGGAGACTTACAAGGGAAACCAGGCATGGGCTACAATATGGCTTTCATGATGAAATATCAAGTAAGCTGGATGTATTGGAGATATTTCATGTGGAATTTTGTAGGAAAGCAAAATGGTGATCAAGGATATTATTACTGGGACAAGAAGGACGGAAACTGGTTATCAGGAATCAAGCCTATTGATGAGGCAAAACTCTATAACATGGATGCCGTACCTGATACAATGGCAAATAACAAAGCGAATAATACATATTACTTTTTACCATTATTCTTTGGCCTATTTGGTCTATTATGGCACTTTTCAAGAAGCAGATTAGAATTCGTTTCACTCTTGATCCTGTTTTTATTGACAGGTCTTGGTATTATTCTATATTCTAATCAACCTCCGAACGAACCAAGAGAACGGGATTATATATTTGCTGGTTCCTTTATGGCATTTAGTATGTGGATTGGTATGGGAGTACTGGCAGTTTATGATCTTTTGAAAACTAAGGCCAATATGTCTGGAATGATGCCAGGAGTTATCGCCGGAGTACTTGTTATTTCTGCTCCAATTATCATGGGTTTCCAAAACTTTGATGACCATAGTAGAGCTGATATTACTGCCTCAAGAGACTATGCTGCAAACTTCCTCCATTCAGTAGAGAAGAATGCCATCTTGTTCACCTATGGAGATAATGATACATACCCTCTTTGGTATGCTCAAGAAGTAGAAGGAATACGTACCGATGTACGTGTTGTAAACTTGAGTTTGATCGCCGTGGATTGGTATATCAATAAGCTCAGAAGTAAAGTAAACGATTCAGCTCCAATAAAACTTACACTATCTGCTGATGCGATAAGGGGAAAAAAGAGAAATCAAGTGTTTTTCTATAATCCAGATAACCCAGCGGATAAAGTAATAGATGTACCAATGCCAGCCTTAAAAGCGCTAGAATTTGTTGGAAGTCCAAGAAACGAAAACGATGGACAAACAATTATTACTTCTAAGCACTTATTCATTCCAGTAAATGAATCTAAATATAGAGCCACTGGTTTGTTAAAAGGCGATACAACTGAGTATGTGAAGAAAATTGACATCAGGTATGGCAAAGGTAAAAACTATTTATTAAAAGATGACTTAGCTGTATTAGATATCATTGCATCAAACTTCTACGATCGTCCTATATATTTTGCTACAACATGTAAGAATGAAAAACTTCAAGGTTTGAATGACTATATGCAATTAGAAGGCCTTGCACTTAGATTGATACCAATCAAAACTGCAAGTGACAAGACAATGGCAATCTATGGAAGTGGAAGGACTGATCTTGATGCTATCTATAATAATGTTATGACTAAATGGAAATGGGGTAACTTTGACAAGAAAGACTTATTTGTAGATAAAAACTATATGGCAGAAGTACAAGCTATGAAAATGTCCATGTTAAGGGCTTCCGCTGGACTTAGTCAAATAGGGGATCATGCGAGAGCTGCAGATATGGCTAAGAAATATTTCGAGGGGTTCCCACACATGAATTTTGCCTATGACGCCGGAGTTATTCCATTTATAAATATACTTGTTCGTGCTGGTGAATTCGAAGAAGCGAAAAAACATCTTAGAATCCTTGCAAAAGAAAGTGATCAATACATGAAGTTCTATGAATCTCTTGATAATGACGACATGTCTAGTTTCGAACAGGATATGGGATATTATGTAAGAGGAATAACGGATATATTGCGCCTAAGCAGGGAATTACAAGATCCTGATTTTGACAAAGAAATGAATGATCTTCTAGGTCAATATAGCTCTAGACCGGTCAGAGATTAAAAATAAAAGCGACTTCATTAATTTGGGGTCGCTTTTTTATCGTTTTAAATTTTTATGATTTTAACAAATAAAATAGCAGAAATGAAAGTTGCCATTGGTTGTGATCACGCTGGATTTGATTATAAAGATACTATCATAAGAGTGCTCAAACGAGCAGGTGCTGAAGTTATAGATAAAGGAACTTACTCCACTGATAGTGTTGATTACCCTGACTTTGTACATCCTGTCGCTGATCTTGTTGAAAGCAGAGAGGTCGATTTCGGTGTATTAATTTGTGGCAGTGGAAACGGTGTATCAATGTCTGCAAATAAGCATACTGGAATACGCGCAGCATTATGCTGGAAAGATGAAATAGCCTCATTAGCACGGCTGCATAACGATGCTAATATTATATCTATCCCAGCAAGGTTCGTTAGTGCAAAGTTAGCTAGGCAAATGGTGCGAACATTTATTTCTACAGAATTCGAAGGTGGTCGTCACCAAAGAAGAGTAGATAAGATCAATATGTGTTAGAGTGGATTCCATCAAGAATATAGTAAGTACATTATGGTTAAAAGACCATTTGTCAGACCAGAATTTAGTTATGAAGTTATTTAAGAACATAATGTTCTTTTGCAAGTTATTGAAACACAACATTTCAGCTTTTTCCATCCATAGCTATGGCTATGAATCTCAAAAAGAGAATCATCTTGTATTTCAAGCACTTACAAATCATTTTAACACTAGTTTTTATATCCCGGCAGTACCACGCAAGACAAATTAACATTTAGCGATGTGTTTGTTTGGTAGAGTTTTGGATTTAGATTAACTTATCGAAACAACTAATCTTCCTGCTTCCGTCAGGAATAAATTTGATGTATCTATTTTAGATATCCATGGACAAAAGTTAATTAATAAGACTATTGGGCTGGATATATCGCATGTCGACATCTCTAAGCTTTCTAGTGGAATGCATATAGTTATCGTCAAAAATGAAAGAGGAGAGACTATCAAATTAGAGAAGCTGATTGTATTATGATTCGGATTATTTTTATAGTATTTTTAATTTCTGGGTGGATTGAATCCATATACAGTCAAGACACTTGGAGTATAGTTATCAATAATGATACACTTACAGAGGTAGGAAAAGAAGTGATACAAATTGAAGGAGATATTTATGTTGCTAATAGAACTAGATGCCAGCCTAATGCACAATCATGTGTAAATATTTTAAAATATAAGTCTACTGGAGAATTAGTTTGGAATTCGGAGTTGCCATTCTTAAAAATTGGGAATGAAAACTCATTAAATGAATATAAAGAAAGCATAATAATTTCTGGAATATCAAACGATGGAAGTATCCCTCTTGAATTTGGTTTCTATGAGATTGATAAGGATGGAAATATTTTGGACCTAACATCAATACCTTTGCCTTATGAAAGTAATTTTAATTACGGATCACTTATCAAAGGAGATACACTTTATATGTATGGCGCTTCAAGAGAATTTCTCTCAGCAGAAGGGATCAATGTGGACGGTCTCATCGTAACGTATGACTTAGTGCAAGATACATTCTCATATGATTATTTCGACTATGGACACGATTTTGTTGATGTCTGGGATATGCGTATGATCGAGGATGGTAGCATACTCTTCTATTCTGCGCATCGTAAGCAGGAATATGTGGGGGATTCGCTAGACTGGGTCGTAGAGCGTATATGGCCTGATGGCGATCGTACGACAATATACAATCAGCCTTTCAATAGCGGTGGTGGTGTAGACGTTCCTCAGATGGAATACTTAGGGGATGAACTTATTGCTTTGCACTTTCCTAATGAAGGTGAGACCAATAGATTTTATCCTAACATACGAATTATCACCTTAGAAGGTGAGGTGTTGGTAGAGCAGAATTATAGATATTTAACTCAAAACTCTGTAAGTTATGTCGGGGATATTCGTAAGACAAATGATGGAGATATCTTGTTGTGTGGAAGGTACTTTGATAAGATGGTGACAGAAGATGATTTACCATTAAATGCGAATGCATTTATTTCGAAAATGTCGCGCGAAGGAGAAATAGAATGGCTTCGTCACTTTCGTCAGAAAGAGGCTGATGGAGAGCTTGTTTGGAGTGGGTTTTCTTCAATGTTTACCCTGTCAGATAACAGCATAGTAGCTGTGGGCAATGTAGAGAGATCGCCCAATGATCTATTAATTATGAAATTGGACGAAAACGGATGCTTTGGTCCTGACGATTGCGGTGGTGGGGTAGTAACGATTGTGGAGGAGGTGGATGTAGACTTGATTTCGAGAATCAAGATATATCCAAATCCTGTAAATACTGATAAAATATTAATTATTGAAAAATTTGAATTTTTATTTTCTAAAGAAGGATTACTTGAAATAACTATTCTAGATATCAATGGACAAAAGTTAATTAATAGTACGATTGGGATGGATATATCGCATATCGACATCTCTAAGCTTTCTAGTGGAATGTATGTAGTTATCGTCAAAAATGAAAGAGGAGAGACTATCAAATTAGAAAAGCTGATAGTATTATAATGCGAATATTAATAATCACAAACAGCATTTTTATCAATCAACGTTAAGCTCGTCGACGTTTCCGAATGTCGATGTTTATGTGATAGTCTAGTCTAGAATAATTATGTTTTCTAATTTTCGGATAAAAAATTGATTGGGAAATCATATTAAGATCGTAGGCTGGAGCCTACGGCCGCAAATAAACATATTGGAATACGAGCTGCATTATGTTGGAAAAATGAAATAGCATCATTGGCACGACTTCATAATAATGCTAATATTATATCAATCCCAGCAAGGTTCGTTAGTGCAAAGTTATCTAGACAAATGGTACGAACTTTTATTTCTACAGAATTCGAAGGTGGTCGTCATCAAAGAAGAGTAGATAAGATCAATATGTGTTAGAGTGGATTCCATCAAGAATATAGTAAGTACATTATGGTTACAAGACCATTTGTCAGACCAGAATTTAGTCATTCTTGAAGTAAGTCAAGCGAATAATAAAGCAGGATTAAAATCTGACTCTTTAAAGAGTATATATGGATCTATCCCAGTAGATCTTAAGTCAGATTTTAGTGATGCGAATGGGACTTTTCCAAACACGTTCCCGACTCGTAATCAATTCGAAACTTCTTGCAACAGACTTGGTATTGGCAATGAAAATAAAGTCATCATTGTGGATAGATTAGGAATATACTCTAGTCCCAGATTATGGTTTATTTTCAAAGCTATGGGACACAAAAATGTTGCTGTTCTAAACGGAGGTCTACCTGCATGGAAAGACAACGAATTTGAAGTTTTTAACGATAAGAAAGTAATAGTACCTAATGAAAACTATTCCGCTCAACCAATTCCTGAACTTGTAAAAAGCATATCTGATATTAAAGAAAATTGTACATCACAAAAAAGCATCCTTATTGATGCCAGATCTTATGATCGATTTTTAAGTTTAGTTCCAGAGCCAAGAGCAGAAATACGTA
>Ga0209187_1002441_pt1 | contig 17664 bp, 17 predicted proteins | sample BantaG_FD_187430 | JGI IMG/M metagenome (GOLD analysis project Ga0209187, IMG submission 187430) | Marine algal microbial communities from Bantry Bay, Ireland - BantryBay_4 metaG (SPAdes) (version 2) | ecosystem: Host-associated > Algae > Red algae > Unclassified | place: Bantry Bay, Ireland... | reverse complement strand
TGATACTTTGAGCACAACTTTGAATATCTACTGGATAGGTTTTATTTTTGGTAAACTTAGGGATATTACCGATAAAAAGTTCATCATAATAATACTTCATTCCAAGATCATACACAGCATCGAATAGTTGAGTATTTCCGTAATTCTTTATATTCCAAAAACCTTCCAAAACGAAGCCAGTATGATAATTATCAATCATATAATTGAGCTTATCAGGAGGCGCCCAATAATAAAATGATCCATCTTCAATTTGGTGGCTTGCAGTAAATTTGGCAGCTTTCATTGCAAAATCGACCAATTCGTCATTATGCTGATATGAAGTAGCTCTAATAATAGCTCCTGCAGCTAACATACTTGCATTGTGTATATGATAATGATCAAGCGTGGTATAACTAATACAGTGATTTCCATTAGAATCAGCTGTATAGTTAAATTCATTTTTGAAAAGGTGTGCTGCATCAATTGCCGTTTCTAAAAAATTTGTATTCTGAGTAACTTCATACAAATCCAACAATGCATGCATCACTTGAGAAGTTACTGTTGCTCGTGGCAAATTTTTAGGAAATATTAGACTTCTAGAATGCCAATCGAAAGGCTGTCCCCAACCTGAATGTTTTGATAGTGGACTTTTATTTTCAATGAGCCAATTTCCTAAATTGACCGCTTCATTTAAATCTCCTAATGCATGATCTTTTTTGTACAAGGTTACCAATCCTCGTATTATCATAGCTGCACCTTGGGGATACCTTTTATGCTTTTGGTTAAGTAATGTTCGTATCCAACTAGGTTTTTGATCCAGAAGTATTGCATAAGGCAAACTTGCGGCTTTTCCTAATTTCCCTGGTAATGATTTAGCAAAACGGAAGTATGTAGTTTGATACAAATCACTTATATCTCCACTTGAATAATCTTTTTGTTTTGCATAGTGCATTATATCATCTAATACTTTTTCCAAAAAAAAATTAATCTTCAAAAACTTTATATAATTCCAACGAACAAAATTTCCTTGCTCCTGCAGAATTGAGATGAACGTGATCGTAATAGAATTTAGGATCTTTTATTGATTTTGAAAAATCCCATAATTGAACATTATCATACCTCACAAATTCTTTTAAGTATTTCATTGTCTCTTCATGTCTATAAATAGAAGATAATAATGAAGGCATAATGACAATATTTAGGACAATATTATTTTTCTTACTTAATTCAATAATATGATCTAAATGTTCTAACTTCTCGTAAGGTTCTGCAGGATAGGAAATCTCATAACTATTCCAAATAGCTAAATTTTTTCTAATAGCACTCGTATCAATAGAGGTTAAGACCCTTTTATTTGATTTTATATTCGCCGTTTCAAACCAATTAAAGCTTATTTTAGATTGTATATAATTAAAGATCGTTCCAACGTCTATTTTCATATTAATCATGTGTAGAAAAAACTCCCATCTAAAAGGCTCTGCTTTCATATTAAGATTATCATAAAAGTCCGTATATAAACTTTGCGGAGGCAAAAAATATAAGACTTCTTTTGTCTTGTTAGATTTATTTAAAAAATATGAAAAGTATAGTAGATTCTTTTCCAAGCCTCCTGATCCTTTTCCTTGAGCTAGATTCAATATTTTTTTCTCTAGTAATGATTCCGTTGTTATATGATTACCATTTCTGCTTAAAACTCGACCCGTCGAAGCTCCCAAAATAACGCAATCATAATGTTGACCTTCTTCAATTACAAATAAATTTGATTCTGTTTCCCAATTTCTTAATGGGAAGCTTTTAATTGGACTATTGAATATATATACAAGTAAGCAGAAGACAGCTACATTAAAAAGAATAAAGAGGCTTAATTTTCTTATAAAAACTATCAAAATGCAAAATAAATAAAGCTCTGATTGTTAAATGCCCCGACACTTAAGATACAAAGTATCAAAAATGAATAAAGTGACCATCGCTTTAATGAACTTATAGTATTTACAAAATCATCAAATGAATTTTCTCTCATTAAATACTGAATGATCTCAAGAAGTCCTATTAAGCTAAATCCAAAAATAATAGAAAGTAAATCTATATTATATATTAGTTCTGAACTATCAATAAGTAAAAAGCTAATAACATCATGAAAAATTAATTGATAAATGTTCCATACTTGACTCATATCACTTGACCTAAAAATTACAATAGTGAATAGCCAAAATGAAAACATGTAAATCCAAGCACCGAAATTGAAAATTGTATCAGGTATTCTTTTCTTTAAATTACGTCTTTTCTTTTTAGATAAAAACTCCATTGAAAGAGCTAACCCATGTGAAAATCCGAAAATTATAAAAGTCCAAGCAGCTCCATGCCAAAAACCAATGATCGTAAATGTAATAAATAATGATAGTGTTATCCCAATGTTATTAAGCTTTCTTAGTTTAAATGAAATCATATTGAATAAATAATCATTAATCCAAGTACTGAGACTTATATGCCATCTTTTCCAAATCTCTGTAATAGAAAGAGAAGAATATGGTCGCCTAAAGTTCTCCATTAATTTTACACCAAGACATCTTGCCGACCCAACAGCAATATCAGTATAGCCAGAAAAATCACAAAAGATTTGAAACGCAAAAAATATAGTTCCAATTAAGTAAATTACTCCATTGCTTTGATCTCCATCATAAATCTGATCAACTATCGGTGCAAGATTATCCGCAATTACTACCTTTTTGAAGATACCCCATAGGATTAACCTCAAGCCTATTATAATATTGGAAATATCAAAAATTTGGTATTGCTTTAACTGGTGAATTAAATTCTTCGCTCTTTCAATTGGTCCTGCAACAAGCTGAGGAAAAAAAGAAACATATAAAGCAAAACTTATAAAATCCCTTTCAGGTTTTATTCTTTTATAAAATACATCTATAGTATATCCGATAGTTTGTAATGTATAAAATGATATACCTACTGGTAAAAGAAGATTAAATTGAGAATAACGTCGTTGAACACCTATTAACTCAAGTAAACTATTAAAATTTATAATAAAAAAATCAACATATTTAAAGAAACAAAGTAGTCCTAAGTTAAAAATCATACTTATAAGAACAAGCTTACCTCTGATTTTGGAATTCTCAGAAAATAGAGGCTTATCTAAATAATGACTAACCAGATAATCTACAACCGTCGATAATAAAATCAGTATAATATATACTGGGTTCCACGATATATAGAAAAAATAACTACTGCCAAGTAAAAAGACTTCTCTCCATCTTTGACGAGGTAACAAGTAAAATATTACAATTGTTACAGGAAGAAATAAAAGATATTCTAACGAATTAAATAACAATTACTTTTCGATTAATTCTATTAATTCATTAGTAGGTGAAAGTAGAAAACAACATTTTCTATGTTCAAATGCCTCAGATTTGAATATTGACATCTTTTTGTAACCAATGGCCTCAAGTCTTGCTAATTCTGTATTTATATCTTCAACAGTATAACCAATATGATAATAAGTTACTCCCTTATTAGCTAATTTTAAAAGTGCTTTATTCTCTGGATATGGTTCAATTAATTCAATGCAAAATTGATCTTCAATTTGCATGAATGAAACTTTCACCTTTTGAGATTTAATATCAAAAACCTGATATTCTGAACTCAAATTCGAAAATGTCTTAAAATATACTTTATAGGATTCTTCAATTGAATGCACTAACCTACCCAGATGATGAATTTTCACTATACTTTGGATTTCACAGCTAATAAAAGGTCTTCCACCGAATTAAAATTCTCAAGCTCCATTGCTGTAAACTGAATTGAGAAATCATTCTCTACGGCAACAATTATTCTTATATGAGCTAAAGAGTCCCAATCCTCTATATCTTCTGCAGTGCTAGACAATTCTAGCCTAATCAATTCGTCTGGTTCTAAAACATCGTTAAAAATTCGATTCAACCTTACTAAAATTTCGTTATTGTCCATCATTTCTTTTTTAATAAAGCACCATACATCATAGGTACTTTGAATTTTATTAATTTCTCTTTTGGTAAATCTTCAGAATATTGGATAATTTTATTTATAACTTTAAATCCAGCCTTATCAAACACCTCTAATATATCATTTTCATTCTCAAACAAATAAATATGATCAATAGCAGGCGCATTCGCAGGAACCGTGATAAATGCAGTCCCATTATCCGATAATAACCGATTTACTTGGCACATTAATGCTACTGGATCTTCGACATGCTCAAGGACCTCACCCATAGTAATAAAATCAAATTTGCGATAGTTGCTATATTTATATATATCTTCAAGAATGAATTTTACTTTTTCGTTTCTTACAAAATTCCTTCCCATGTCCAATGAGCTCTTCGAAATGTCTACCATAGTAAATTCACAGTCTTCAGAAAATATATTTATTGCTTCTGATAGATACAATCCATGCCCCCCGCCAATTTCCAAATAGTTAGTCACTTCTTTAGAAAAACTAGGCAAATTCTTCCTAAAGTAATTCAATATACCATGATGATGAACCCATAAGAACTGAGACATTAATAAGCCATGCATGTAATAGGTCATCACTTCATGGTTATTGTATACTCTGTTGTAAGCATCTTCAAAACTTTTGCAGGAATATTCTCCAGTTCTTAGAAAACCAACTTGTTCGACTACTTGATCAGAAATAACCTTTAGGTAAGAATCAATTCCAAAATTTAGATCATATCCACTAACTTTTGCAAATTCAATATATCTCTGAAAAAAAACTTCCGCTTCATTGTGAAAGGACTCATCCATAGAAGATATATTCGATTTTAACTTCTTAGCATGTAGAGGGTTCTTTTCTTGAATTTGATTTACTATAGTTTCTAATAATGGTCCCATATCTAAATCTGTTTTTTAATTTAATGATATAAATTTATTTTTTTTCTGATAATTTTTAACATCTAAAACCCAATTGTCATTCTCATCTAAAAACCCAAGGCTTTTGTAAAGATCTTTCACAATTACATTCTTTTTAGTTTCTAAATATTCACCAACAACTCTTTCAATTCCCGCAGAATTAGCTAACTCTATAATTTTATCTAACATAACATACTCTACACCTCTTTTCAAAACGCGACAACTCATAATCCATGTCTCAATAAAAAATTCATTACCATCTATTTTGAGAATTACAGAACTTATTATTCCATAGTCTCCAAATTTATCTCGTAATCTTATTTGTATAGAGCGGTACTCTTTATTATTTACTATCTCCTCAATCTCACCCGCACTATATCTTATTGTACGAAGATTGAACTGATTCGACCTTTGAGTTAATTGTGCAATTCTAGCAATAGAAAACTTATTGAAAGGCCCAACTTCAGCTTTCATATCAAGGTTTTCAAGATAATCATCTAATGATGTGAAGTTCGACTGGATAGATACCCTTTCGGCTTCTTCTTTATATTGAGAAGTTCTATTATTATCGGCAACCGATACACTTGCAGTTTCAAATAAATTAAGCGATATGATATAAGGTAGGTAGCCTACAGGATCATCTGGTAATTCGGGAACACAAACTTTTGGCAGTTCTTGTCTAACTAAATTTCTTTCAAACGGATTATCATCTAAAAAAACCATAGAATCATATCCAATATTCAATACCTTTTTAATGTATCTTATGTTATCAGCTTTATTTTCCCAATTCGCTACAAATAAAACAATATCGTCTAAGTTCAAAATCATATTTGGGTGTTCTACAAATGCAGCTTTTGCAATAGATTCCGTATTCTTACTGCATACACACAAAATTATACCACGTTGTTTAAGTGCCTTGGCATATTTTTGCAAATTTGTAAATGCTAGCCCTATACCAATATCACCAAGCTGTATTCCCTCAATCCCGTCATCACCAATAACTCCTCCCCAAATAGTATTGTCGAGATCTAAAATCAGACATTTTTTTAATTTAGATCCCTGTATTGCACTAATTATTCCCCAATATGACTCAGCAATCTGTGGTAAAATGGAAAGAGATAAAGTCATTTTTGATTTAATCAGAAAACGTTGATCTATTCTAGCTGATAACCCTACATTAGCCTGAATTCTTTGCAAATTCATTATAAATACTTGACTATATTTTATTGCCAATTTTCTAATTTCAAGATTTATCTCCGCTAATTGATAGTCAAATGAATCTTCTGTTGATGCTTCAAAATGGCCATATATTCCATCAGAAATTAAAGGAATAGAATTCAAAATAATCTTTACATTATTACGAATATTAGTAATTTTTAATTTAAGTGTTTTGATGAAATTTTGTGCAAATCGACTCTTATTTTCAACAGAAAGATTCCAAAACATATCCCTGAGATTTTCTGCACTATAGTTAATAATTAAAAAGTCCGGATTGTGCTGAAAAGTCCCTGAATTTGGGTCAGATAATTCCATTTCAATTTGATTATAGCTAGCTTCATATAAATCAATATCAATATTATCGATAGCTGCTCTACCAACAAGTGACTGACCTAAAAACTGAGATGCAGAATCCGCTAACAAAGATATCTTCATCTTTTGGATACAGTTTTCTTTGTTTTTAGCGTAGTTTAACAGTGTTTTGAAACTATGAATTTTCAAATTAAGTATATTAAAATATAAAAAATTGAGGCAAGAAATACTCACATAAAAGTCGAAAAAGATAGTAAAAAATCATAATACTCCCACAGACCAAAATAGTCCTAAATAGGACTTGAGGAATCTTAAGTTTGACAAATTTTAAAACATAAATATTCATTACTAAATATCCAATAAGATTTGCTACAGAAAAAAATAATATAGCGTCTATTAGCGATCCTGTTTCTATTCCAATGTAAATACTACAGATACGTAACACGGCTCTTAGGATATTCATCTTTAGACTTATATCCTCTCTCTTGTAAATCCAAAACAATTTTGAAAATGGGCTAGAGATCATTTGAAAAACATAATATATTGCTAAAATCTGAGCCATTTGCCCAGCCAATAACCACTTTTCTCCCAAAAAAGTAAAAAACAGAATGTCCCCAAATCCTACAACAAACCCATAAATTATTGAACTTAGAATTAAGAGCTTATTATACGTACTTTTTGTAAGGTCACTTAATACATTCTCTTTATTACCAATTAACTCATTGGCCTTTTGGAAATATACCGGTGTGATACTATTGCCTAACGCTGTATAGGGAATAGCCAATATTTTCTGAGCCATACTAAAAGCTCCTACAGCCCCTATTCCAAATCCCCCCGCAACCATATAAAATGGAATAGCTACAGTGCTCGAATTTACAATATTAGCACCTAGGATATAAGTTGGATACCGCTTATATTTTTTTATCACATCTAAAATGTCTTGTTTTTTAAGTAAAGAAAAATTGCTAATATCTTTACTCATATCCTTCTTCCACATTGTCAGAACACCAACAGTTTTAGAGATTAACTCAGAAAAAATTAATCCTCCAAAAAAATTCCCAACTCCAAATCCATAAGCAATCTGGAATGACCTGCTAGAAATGCTGGCTGAAATATTTGAAACTGCATTTGTCTTAAATTCCTTTCTTCTTATTGTCCAATTCGTCAGAATCGTATGAATAGACAATATAAATAGACCAAGTGGTAGATAAAGATAGTATGAAGTCAGTTCATCGCCATTAATTAGTGAGAGAATTTGCGCTTTAAAAACAAACATTAAAAGACCAAAAATTCCAGTTCCTATAATGGCTAATCCAAAACATAAACTGAGAAGAGATAAAAACTCTGTTTTTACTTTTGGAAGTATTAATGCGTGAGGAAACATGCCACTTACTACTGTATTCAACATCACCAAAGTTGAAGAAAATATAGCAAACACGCCAAATTGTTCTGTATCAAATAATCTTGCAACAATTGGTGTCAGTCCTAAAAAGATAACAACATTTATCACCGCCCCTCCAGACATAATCAACGAATTACGCCTAAATGATCCCTTCTTGCCTATTAGTTCTTTATCCAAATTTAATTTAGAGAGGAAATTAGTTGTTTAATAACTCTTACCCCATCTGTATCATTCAGTTTTGTTGCAGCAAAATTTGACTTGGTCTTCATTTCATCAATATCAGATATTGTCAGTTTGTTTAATTTTACTGCCAAAGATTCTGCTGTGAAATCATCCCCTACAATTCCTACTCCAAATTCTTCGACGAGTCTTTTCATAGATATATTAGGGCTAATTGCTACGGCTAATCTTCCTTGGATAAATTCAAATAATTTATTAGGTAGTGCATATTTATAACTTGTTACATCCTCTTGCAAGATGAAAAGTCCAATATCATATTTATTAAGAGTAGGCACGATTTCATCGTATTTTACAGGTGGTAGAAACCTCACTTTGCTCTTATTTGATTTCGATATTAATTTTTTCAAATATTCCTGGTCAGAGCCTATCAAATATAAATCTAGCGTAAATCTATTATCTAAAAGATCCATGAGTCTAATCATCTCTTCTAGTTTGCGAGTAGGATTTAGCACACCATGATGAACTAATTTAATATTTTCGCTAAGTACTGTATGTGGCTCCAAATCCCAAAATTTACCCGCATTTGTGACAACTTTCGGTCTACCATTAAAGCGCTTATCATATAAATCTGCAAGCTCTGTATTAACTGTACTCCAGATATCCGCTTTATGATAATACTTGTCTACAAGTGTTCTAAAGATTTTATTTATATTTTCATTATCATCCAATTCAATAAACCACTCATGCAAGTCAAAATAAATCTTTGCTGTGTGACTCAAGCCTTTCTGCAACTCTATCGCCAATGGCATTTCTCTTGGGTCATTAACTATAATGATATCATAAGCTTGGCAATTTAAAGTATTAAAAACATTGACATTCCACGTCAGTTTATCATACTTTCCAAGTTTCATTTTCAGAAAATTCCTTATTCTTTTAAAAAATGGTTGATCTTTAGAAGGTCTATATAATATAGCGTACTCTTCACATAGTCCATCAATTCCACTTTTACTAAGGCCACATGTGTAGACATCATGATCGTCAATTAAAGCCTTTATCTGCCTTAATATTCTTGGGTCTTTTTCAAGATAACTTGAACTAAGAATCAGAATTTTCATTCCTAATTCTTTTAGTTAATTTCAAATTGATTGACAGAAGATGATACAGAATTACCATCTGCCATTAATATTTTACCGAGCATAACTTTTCTAAAAAATAATTTCGGATCGTTAATCTTTATATTCTTTTTATAATATTCTCCAACAATGTGATCAGAAATAGCTTCCGCTAAAAGATCATTGTCCTTCATTTGAAACAAGTAATTATCAGGGCTTTCGTATGCCACTTTCTCTTTTCTCCAAATAATTTCAGAAGGTACTCTAGTTCTTGCTGCTTTCCTCGCTATCCATTTCGTCCATCCATCATGAATCTTAAGATCAGCGGGTAAGCTAAATACAAAATCTACTAACTGATGATATAAAAAAGGCAAGCGTACCTCTACACTGTGAGCCATAGCATTACGATCACTATATCTTAATAATTGATCCAGACCAAATTCATTGGTTCTATCATCAAGTGCTTCATTAAGTGTGTCAAATATTTGGATATCTGACTTAAAATCAGGTTGATATTTTGCTAAAAAATCAGGATTCAACAAGCTCATTGCTGTTTGTACATCAGCTGACTTGAAAGTATTAATAATTTTCTCTGGTATTCTATTCGAAAGTGTACCTCCGATAAAATATTTACTAGATTTTGCTTGTTTATCAGCGGCTTTTCTTGCAGACTTAATGAAAGACATCATTCCTTTTTTATTCAATGTCTCTCTCAAGTAACTAAACGTAAAATATGGGTAACCTCCCAAAATTTCATCCGCTCCTTGTCCATCCAATAAGACTGTCACATCATTCTGCCTCGCAAGTTTAAAAACTTCATATTGAATGGCAATACTCGCTGACCCAAAAGGCTCTTCTTGATGATAAATAATTTTATCAAAATTAGCCATATTTTGAGCCATATCTGGACTTGTATTATAATGGTTAGTACTGTACTTGTCGACAATCATACGTTGATACGCCCCTTCATCCCGAGCAAAGCCTGGAAAACTTGCCGAAAAAGTGTTTTGTTTTATCGATTTATTGTCCGCCATATATCCAACAACCATAGAACTATCTAACCCCCCTGACAAAGAAGATCCTACTTGAACATCTGATCTTAATCTCCTTTTTATTGATTCTTGAAATAGCGTATCAAATTGTAATATAGCATCATCAACAGATATGTTAGAAACGGTAGTGTTTATATTCCAATATCTCTGTTGTGAAATCTTTGGTTCGTTTATATCGATTATCATGGAATGAGATGCCATCAATTGCTTTATTCCACTATAAAAAGTACTTGATTTTTTTTCGCCTCTGTTTTTACCCGTGATTAGATAATTATGCACCGTTTTATCATCAAGCTTTTTGCTAATCCCTGACGCCCATAGTGCCTTCATTTCTGATGCAAAATAAAAGTTTGAGCCATTGAAATGATAAAAAAAAGGCTTCTCACCAAATCTGTCTCTTGCACAAAAGACTTTCTTATCAAGCTTATCATAGAGGACAAAAGCAAACATGCCGTCAAAATCATTTAGACAATCCACGCCTTTATTATCATATGCGGCCATCAATACTTCAGTATCAGTATTATTTCTAAATGAATAACCACGAGCTATAAGATCATTCTTAATCTCTACGTAATTATAAATCTCACCATTAAATACCACTGTGTATCTATCTATATAATGCATCGGTTGACTGCCGTGCTCACTTAGGTCTATAATAGAAAGCCTTCTGTGGCCCAATCCAACTTTCCCTGATTCATCTACCCATTGCCCGTCTCCATCTGGACCACGATGAACCAGCGTATCAGTCATGGTCTTGAGCTCATGTTTTTCAATTTTAGACCCTTTAAAGCGTAATATGCCAGTTATTCCGCACATTCTAAAACCAGTGTATTATTGTCAATGAATATTTAATTTTTAGATTTTTTGAAACTAGCGACGAGGTCATAAAAGATGTTTTTGTATAAAAATGCGTTTTCACAAAAACGGTACGATATCCAACCGTTAGATCGGAAAAAAATTGACAAATGCTCGATCCGCTTGCGGAGGGATAGTCAAAATTTAGAGTCTTTTTTACTTGATTAAATCTTTATCGTTTAAATGGATGCTTCGTTTGCTCTAACTTACAGAACGGATGATAATCTCCCTTCAAACCAATAGGCTTCGCATGACGAATATCAAAAACTGTTTGTATCGCTTTTCTCGACTCCTCAATCCTAAATCCACCACCACTTAATATGTCTTTATAGCTATCAGTATGTAGCTCCGTAAATCCACCACTAAATTCGATTTCTTCTCCATCGATGGTCATAGAACGATAAGTTCTAAGCCCTCTTTCTTTTACTTCTTGAGGTAAGGTATCGTAATTGATGCTTAGAAACCATCTTACTCTCGCTCTGTCAAACTCTAAATATCCAGCTGCTCTATCGTGAGTATGGACATTAACAACATTCTTCTTTACATCACCAAAAATCCAACCTAACATATCGAAAAAGTGAACACCAATATTGGTCGCTATACCTCCTGATTTTTCACTATTCCCTTTCCATGAAGTATAGTACCATGATCCTCTTGATGTCTGATAAGTAAGATCAAAATCATAAATTTTATCCTTAGGTCCTTCATCTACCATTTTCTTTACCTTGATTATGGAATCATGAAGTCTAAGTTGGAGAATATTGTAAATATTCTTTCCTGTTTCCTTTTCTATTTCCTGTAGAGCATCGATATTCCATGGATTAAGAACAATTGGTTTTTCACAGATCACATCAGATCCATATCTCAATCCAAATCTTATATGTGCATCATGGAGATAATTAGGACTGCAAATACTTACAAAATCAACGTTTTCTTGATTTCCTCTTTTGATTTTCTCCAGATGTCTATCAAATCGCTCAAATTCTGTAAAAAAAGCTGCATCTGGAAAGTAACTATCAATTATTCCTACTGAATCATTATTGTCCATTGCCGCTACAAGATTGTTATCCGTATCCTTAACAGCTCTCATGTGTCTAGGAGCGATATACCCTGCAGCTCCTATTAATGCGAAATTCTTCATTACTTTTACTTTGTATTTTATTTAAACACCATCCTTATCACTTCAAAAGCTTCTGCATATTTTTCTCTGATTCTAGTCCCTCGCGTAATTGCTAGAGACTTAATAAATTCAGGTGAAGAATAAGCTCTTCCTTTTTGTGATTCGTATTTTGCTATGGCATGGATTTTATTTTCAATATCTTTTTCCTCCAAAACTATAATTCCATCAGAAGGTAATTGAAGATTATTCCATGGCAACTCATAGCCTAGAATGGTCGTATTTTTATATGCTCTTATAGCCTCTTTCGTAATTGAACTGTGATCTTGGTGTACGTCCATAGTGCATGGAGTTAATATCAAATCTGGGTTGAATTCTTTCCCAATTTTTACTAAATCTTCTAGAATTTGTTGTCTTTCATCAGTAAAGTACCTCACTTTATAATCCAACAATCGAAGATTACAAGATTTAATTCCTAAGAATTGTGTGGCTGCTTTCAATTCTCTTCCCAGAATATCTTTGGCAAAGCCTTCGGGAACAGATTCTTTGCAGTCTGAAAATGCGATATACATTACTTCCGCTTCTTCTCTTATAAGCCTACTGATTAGTCCTCCACACCCAAATTCTCCATCATCTGTATGTGGAGCAAGTATTAATGCTTTATTGAAAGGCAGTTTCATTTATTCAAAAATTTTCTTTTGTACTTCACCATTGACCAATTGGTATTGATCTTTAGTTTCAGGACACGACGCATTCCCTCTATTATCAAAGTTCAACCTATGTCCATATTCACTCACCCAGCCAATTTGCTTCGATGGATTTCCTACTACAAGTGCAAAAGCTTTTATTTCTTTCGTAACAACAGCGCCAGCGCCTATAAAAGCATATTCTCCGATATCATTACCACAAACTATAGTTGCGTTGGCTCCTATTGATGCACCTTTCTTGACAACCGTTTTCATATACTGTTCTCTTCTAATTACAGCTGACCTGGGATTGATTACATTGGTAAATACCATGCTGGGACCGAGAAAAACATCGTCTTCACATATCACTCCAGTATAAATGGAAACATTGTTCTGTACTTTGACATTATTTCCAAGAATAACATCTGGTGATACAACTACATTTTGCCCGATATTACACTCGTTTCCAATTCTACAATTTGGCATAATATGAGAGAAGTGCCAAATTTTTGTCCCTTCACCAATTTGACAGCCATTATCAACAACTGCACTTTCATGTGAAAAATAATTATTTCCCATCTTTTAATATTATTTAAAAAACTCTAAAACTGCATCACTTACATACTTCACTTCTTCCACTGTCATTTCAGTATGTATTGGCAGGCTTATTACTTCCTTGCAAAGTTGTTCAGTAACAGGAAGATTAGTAATATTTGTAAACGGCTTGAATGCCTCTTGTTTATATAATGGAATCGGATAATATATCATCGATGGAATACCCTTTTCAGATAAGAAAGTTTTTAAATCGTCTCTTCTGCCATCTTTCACTTTTAAGGTATATTGGTGAAATACATGAGTCGAATAAGTCATTCGCTTAGGTGTTTGCAATTGCTTAACATTAATGAATGCTAGATCGTATCTGTCCGCTACTTCTTGTCTTGCACTACAATATTCATCAAGGTGTTTTAATTTCACATCTAGAATAGCGGCTTGTATGCTATCCAATCTTGAATTACATCCTATTATATCATGCACGTATTTTTGACCCTGCCCATGATTGGCAACCATTCTCATTTTCTCTCCAAGCTCAGCATCATTTGTATAAAGTGCTCCCCCATCGCCATAGGCTCCAAGATTTTTTGAAGGGTAGAATGAAGTAGATCCTATATGTGCTATCGTTCCAGATTTTTTTCGTGTACCATCAGAAAATATATAGTCACTTCCGATTGCTTGTGCATTATCTTCTACCACATAGAATCCATGTCGATCCGCTAAGTTCATTATCCCTTCCAACTCTGCATTTTGTCCATAAAGGTTTACAGGAACGACACATTTTGTTTTGGGTGTCAATGCCGCTAGTACAATCTCTGGAGTAATATTAAAGCTATCAGGGTCTACATCTACCATAACAGGAGTAAGTCCCAATAGTGCTATAACTTCTGCCGTAGCTACGTAAGTAAATGCTGGAACAATGACTTCATCACCAGGCTTTAGATCTAATGCCATCATGGCAATTTGGAGTGCATCAGTTCCATTTGCACAAGGAATTACTATCTCGGCACTTAGATACTCTTCTAATGAATTTTTGAATTTCTTGACTGCTGGTCCATTGATGAAAGCACAGCTATCTATTACATTTTGGATGCCTTGATCTACTTCTGTTTTTATTTTTTGATATTGAGACTTTACGTCTACCATTTGAATTTTCATAAGCAAAAAAGGTTTCAGAGTCTCGCAAAGGCGCGAAGAACACAAAGAAAAATATTAATAATGATTATTTACAATTCTTGTAATACCATCTTTTAGTACTTCTTCATTAAAATTAATAAGAAGCCCCAATTTTATTTTGGTTAGTTTTAAATAAGTTAATGTTGTTTTCTTAAACTTATTAATCACAGTTTCAACAGATTTTAATTCTATCAAAACCTTATTTTCTACTATTAAGTCAGCTCTAAAGCTCTTTTCCATCTTGATTGATTCATAGATAATATCTATGGGCTTTTGTCTTTCTACTTGGTAACAAAGATTGACAGTTAATTCATAAAAAAGCACTTCTTCATATACAGATTCCAGTAGTCCCGGACCCAGTTTTCTATGAATCTTGATACACGCTCCAATAATATCATATGAGATATCATCTATAGTCTTATTACTTTTCACTTCTTTTTCACCTTAATATTGCAAAGCAATCCTCCGCGCTCTCTGCGCCTTTGCGAGACAACTTTTAGAAATACATCCTATCATAATACTCCTGATACTCTCCACTTGTCACATTCTCCAACCACTCCTTATTCTCTAAATACCAATCTACAGTCTCCGCTAATCCTTGCTCGAAATGAGATATCATCTATTGTCTTTTACTTTTCACTTCTTTTTCACCTTAATATTGCAAAGTAATCCTCTGCGCTCTCTGCGCCTTTGAGAGACAACTCTTAAGCATACATCTTGTCATAATACTCCTGATACTCCCCACTTGTCACATTCTCCAACCACTCCTTATTCTCTAAATGCCAATCTACAGTCTCCGCTAATCCTTGCTCGAAATGAGATATCATCTATAGTCTTATTACTTTTCACTTCTTTTTCACCTCAATATTGCAAAGCAATCCTCCGCGCTCTCTGCGCCTTTGCGAGACAACTTTTAGGAATACATCTTATCATAATACTCCTGATACTCCCCACTTGTCACATTCTCCAACCACTCCTTATTCTCTAAATACCAATCTACAGTCTCTGCTAGTCCTTGCTCGAAAGTATACTCAGGAGTCCATCCCAAATCATTTTCTATTTTGCTCGCATCAATTGCATATCTTAGGTCGTGACCAGCTCTATCTGTCACGTAGGTAATTAATTTTTGGGAACTGCCAATTTCTCTGCCTAGTTTTCCATCTACAGTGTCGCACATAAATTTAATAAGATCAATATTCGTCCATTCATTATGTCCTCCAATGTTATATGTTTCTCCTGGTTTACCGTTATGCAAAATTGAGTCAATTGCTCTTGCATGATCTTTTACATGAAGCCAATCTCTTACATTTTCTCCTTTCCCATAGACAGGAAGTGCCTTATTATTTACAATATTATTAATAAATAGAGGAATCAACTTCTCCGGAAAGTGATTTGGTCCATAGTTATTACTACAGTTACTAATCACCGTTGGCATATGATAAGTATGCCAGAATGATCTTACCAAATGATCGCTTCCCGCTTTTGAGGCAGAATAAGGACTTCTTGGGTCATATGATGTCGTTTCAGTAAACATTTCAGTTCCCAGTTCAAGTGAACCATAAACCTCATCAGTACTAATATGATAAAAAAGTTTATCATTATAATTATCACTCCAAGCTTGTCTTGCACAATTCAATAAATTTGCAGTGCCGATAAGATTAGTCCTTACAAAAATCAGAGGATCAGTAATCGATCGATCGACATGTGACTCTGCCGCTAGATGGACAACATGATCTATATTATATTTTTCGAAAACGCCTTTAACAAATACTTCATCAGTAATACATCCTTTTTCAAAATGATAATTAGAACACTGATCAATGTCTTTTAAATTCTCTAGATTTCCAGCATAAGTAAGTTTATCTAGGTTTACAATTGTATAATTAGGGTATTGTGTAACAAATCGTCTTACAACATGTGATCCTATGAATCCAGCCCCTCCTGTAACAAGAATATTCTTAGTCATTCTTTATTTTTTCAAGCATTTTTATATCTAGCAAATCTTTCTCCCTTCCTGCTTTTACTTTACTAGTTATAAGATCTTCGTATGAAATGATATTATATTTATAAAATCCTTCACCTAAAACTTCCGTTTCTATGGAATCCCCTAAAGCCTCCTCAAAAGATTTGTTAACATCAAATCTAGTTATTAATTCAAGAGTCATTAATGGAGAAACTTTTATTGAAATATTCTGTAATTGATTCATTACTGATTCTGGGAAAGAATCAATTTCATACCCCAACAACTGAAAAGTTTTAATCAAACTATTAAAATTATCTTTATCACACTTGATCCAAAAGTCAACATCAGCTGAATGTCTTTGGTAACCATGAAAATTAACTGCTCCACCACCAACCATTATCATCTTAACGTTTTGCTTTCTTGCAATTCGTATAAATTCCAAAATTAGATCATCAAAAGGTGTCATTTTTTTATAGTAGTCAAATCGATAATAAAGTTTGAAGGATTTAAATATGCCTGTCTTCCATAAAATTCATTCGACCATTGCATCATACGTAAAAAATGATCAACCCTTTCCGAACCACTTAGAGCCAAAAATGATTTTTGTCTCAAGTTATTAAGCTCTTCTTTGGTCCCAAAATTAATTCTTTTATCCTTCATTTTTATTACAATACATTAGATAACCATACCAGCGGCAACAGTATTATTCGTTGCTTCATCAATGATAATAACACTTCCAGTTATTCTATTTGTACGATACGAATCTGTAAACAACTGTTTGGTTGTTCTAATTTTGATACGTCCAATATCATTCATCTTAATCTCCTTATCTTCTTTATTTCGACTAAGTGTATTTATATCCAATTTGTATAGAACTTCAGAAATTACACATCTTACGTCCTGTGACGTATGCTTGATTGCATATTTACCTTTTGGTTTCAATGGTTTTTCTCCATCAAACCAGCATATCATGAGATCGATATCTTGCCCGATATTAGGTTGATTATTTTCTCTTACAATCATATCACCTCTACTAATGTCAATATCATCTTTTAAAAGTAATGTTACAGATTGTGGTGGATAGGCCGCTTCTTGATCTCCTGATGCTCCAACTATTCTAGTTACTTCAGAAGAAAAACCAGAAGGCAGTGCAACTACTTTG
>Ga0209187_1002440_pt1 | contig 17664 bp, 13 predicted proteins | sample BantaG_FD_187430 | JGI IMG/M metagenome (GOLD analysis project Ga0209187, IMG submission 187430) | Marine algal microbial communities from Bantry Bay, Ireland - BantryBay_4 metaG (SPAdes) (version 2) | ecosystem: Host-associated > Algae > Red algae > Unclassified | place: Bantry Bay, Ireland... | reverse complement strand
CTGTTCTTATCTTTTCTTTCTAATAAATTTGCAGTCATCATAATCAATGGATTTTGCTAGTTCTTTAAATGTCAATTGTTATAGTTGTCAAGTTAACAATCAACCTTTATTTTATATCACTTTTCGTGCCGCATATGGCCTGAATGTACTATACTGACGATATAAAACGTATTGAAGGGTTAAAAATATATTAATACTACATATTTTTTTAATAATAATATGATTAATATGAGAAATGTTGTGAAAATTATTTTTAGATATAGATTATTAGGGTGCAAGTTCATGAATAATTGATTTCTATAGATTTGAGAGTTAATTACATATGCTTCATGACATATAGTACTAAATAGTTACGTTTTTACAATCTGAAATTCTATTTTAAACTTATATTTCAAAAACATTTGCAACATTGGCTCTTGGTGAAGTTACTATGCAAGGTCAATATAGCACGTGCAAAGGTGATGTAGGAATAATAGTGAAACGAATGAAATACTCTCTCGTGGTGCATATAACGACCTAGAATAAAAAAGGTTCGCTTACTTAATGAACAGCAAAATGAGTTAAATGCAGTTTTGATCGATTTGCTTGATGGAGAGAATTTTGTATATGTTTATAAAAAACATTGTTAGCCAAGGAATCTACTGGAGAAAACCTGAGTCTTACAACAGAAGCGGAAACAAGTATTCAAAATATTAGAGCTGTAGGGCCATTTTTACAATGGAGTTGTAGCAGCGTAGAATACTCGTATATAGTTGACGAGATTGTAAGAATAAACAATTCAAATTTTGGAGATGATTAGTATTATTATTTCTACGATTGGAAAATATGAACTGGGGATAGCGCTTGTATAAGCGAAAAAACAAAAGTTGATGTTATTGTCGAAGATTCAAATTCTTTATCAGAATTGAAAGAAGGAGAAGATTTTTTAATTTATCCTAATCTAAGTTCCGGGTTGCTAAATATTGTAAAGGGATCTCATATGCAACTGCCAATTAAAGTTTTACTATATAGTGCAGATGGAAGTTTAATAAAAAAGAAATCAATTTTAATAACTAACATTGGTTGATTTTACAGAAATACAAAAAGTGATCTATTTGTTAGAAATTAAGAATGATGACTTTACACTGAATAAAAGAATCACTATCACAGATTGACAAAAGGTATATACTAATGCATAAGTTATTGATTTATTCTTGGAAAGTTAGATTAATTACATTAGAAACAAAAAGTAAAGGAAATGAAAAATATATTCAACATTCTAATAATACTATTAGTAAATCAAATTGGAAATAGTCAGATGATTAACCTTGAGCAATATGTCACTGGTCTATCGAGCCCAACGGATATCGCAAATGCGGGGGATGATAGGTTATTCGTGGTAGAAAGACGAGGAAAAGTAAAGATTATAGATAAAGATGGGAATGTGTTACCAACCCCATTTATTGATATCGACGATATGGTCTCTAATGTAAGTGGTCAGAGTGAAAGAGGCATGCTTGGAATCGCTTTTCATCCTGATTTTGCCAATAATGGCTACTTTTTTTTGAATCATACGGATAATGAACATCATACTAATATAGTGCGATATCAAGTGGATCCAACTGATCCGAACATTGCAGACCCCAGTACAAGAGAACTAATTATAAAGATAGAACAACCATATTCGAATCATAATGGTGGGGGAATCAAGTTTGGGCCAGATGGGTATTTATATATAGGAATGGGAGATGGTGGCTCTGGTAATGATCCTCAAAATTTTGGACAAAATAAGCAATCGCTTTTAGGTAAGATGCTCAGACTCGATGTGAATAACGGGCTGCCATACACAATACCAGCGGATAATCCTTTTGTAAGTGATGACAATACATTGGATGAAATTTGGGCTATTGGGATGAGAAATCCATGGAGATTTAGTTTCGACAGGATGACAGGGGATCTGTGGATTGGCGATGTTGGTCAAGGGGATCTTGAAGAGATAGATTTTGAGCCTGCTGGAGATACAGGTGGGCATAATTATGGTTGGAGATGTTACGAAGGAACAGAATTTACAAACAATAATTCTATGGCAGATTGTAATGAAAATTATGTAGACCCTGTTTATGAAATTCCTCATATGGGCATTTCTGGACCGTGTTCGATCACAGGAGGCTTCGTTTATCGAGGGACCAAGTATACAGATATTGCAGGTCATTATATATGCACTGATTATTGTTCTGGTGAGTTTTTTACAGTTGTTCCTGATGGTAATGGTGGATGGGAAGGAAAAGAAGTGGCAACCATAAATTTTGGTGTTTCAACTTTTGGAGAAGATGTAAATGGTGAGCTTTATTTAGCGACTTTATCAGAAGGTAGTATATATAAAGTAATTGGAGGGGTGCTAAATGCGAATGAAGTAATCGAGCAAATTGAACTCGTATCCATCAATCCTAATCCAGTAATGAGATATGCAGATGTGTCAATAGAATCAAATGAGTCAATTGAAGTCGAGCTAATATTAATCAATATGAATGGTAAGGTGATATATGAAAAAAATATCAATATCAATGGGGCTTTCAATACAAGTATTAATATGGAAAATGAGCCAGCTGGAACGTATATTCTTAGTATAAATACTAATAAAGGTCTCGTTACAAAAAAGATCATCAAACAATAAAATTTTTAGGGGGAGTTATTTATTAGCCAATAGTAATACATCTCATGAGTAGACGGTAATCTAATCATGAGATTTGTAAAAGATAAACTTAGAATGGAGTCATTGAAAGGGAAATATATAGTAGCACTAGTAATGTTTGCTGCCATTGTGTTATTAGCAATGATTCCTAAAAGAGAGAATCCGGAAGCATTTCACACTATAGAAGAATGGGATAAGTTTGTGAAAAAACGATTGATGCATGCACCATCAGATAGTGTTCATCTATTCCCTACTGCTCGAAGATGTCAAGGATGTCATGGCCATGATCCACAGATGAATGCTATGGTAGACTGGATGGGTAATGATGTAAATATCCATGATGATTGGGCTCCAAGTATGATGGCAAATTCTGCGAAAGATCCTTTTTGGAGAGCAAAGGTTAGTCATGAAGTATTGGTAAATTCTACACATAAAATGGATCTTGAGACTAAATGCACATCTTGCCATGCACCACAAGGTCATTACACAGCGCTGCTTAGAGGAGCAGACCATTACAGTATTACAGAAATGGAAAACGATACCATTGCCATGGATGGAGTTTCATGCGGTGCTTGCCATATGAAAGCCGAAGAAGACCTTGATAAGCTTTTTTCAGGAGAAGCTAAATATGATACTTCTGGTGTTATGTATGGGCCATTTGAAATGCCTTTTGCTGCGCCAATGAATGATTTTGTTGGATTTAATCCAGTATATAGTGAGCATATCAATGATGCTGGCATCTGTGCTTCGTGTCATACATTATTAACAAATTCTACGGATCTAGAAGGAAACTATACAGGTAGGAAGTTTGTCGAACAAGCAACTTATCACGAATGGATTAACTCTGACTTTGATGACGATGGTGATAGTCCTAGGACTTGTCAAGGATGCCATATGCCACGATTAGAAGACGATATTGTCATATCTGCAAATTATCTTTTTCTTGAACCTAGATCACCATTTGCCTTGCATGATTTGGTTGGCGCGAATGTTACAATGCTGGAACTATTGAAGGCCAACAAGGAAGCGCTGAATATAGTAGCGGCCGATGAGCACTTTGATGAGACGATAGCTAAAACGTTAGATATGCTCCAGAAACAGTCTTTAGCCGTAGAATTAATCAATACAAAGATAGATTCAGATTCTGTATACTTTGATTTTAAAATTAGAAATAAAGCTGGGCATAAGTTTCCTTCTGGATTTCCATCGCGTAGAGTATTCGTAGAGTTTACAGTAATGGATGACCAAGGATCTACACTATGGAAAAGTGGTGGAGTCGATGAAAACTTCGAAGTTATTGGACATACCGACGAAGTTATGCCTCACTTCAATATAATCACAGAAGAGGATCAAGTCCAGATTTATGAATTTGTCCTAGCAAATGTAAATGGAGACTTCACTACGGTGCTAGAACAAGCAGATGCATCATTGAAGGATAATAGATTACTTCCAAAAGGTTTTTCAACGAGTCATTCGGCATATGACACTACGCAGATTTATGGCGCTGCACTTACCGACCCTAACTTCAATTATATTGGTGCAGAAGAGGGTAGTGGTACAGATATAATTAGCTATCACATACCAATGAATGGATATACTGGAAACATAAATGTATCGGCCAAAATATATTATCAAGCGATTGCACCTAGATGGATAAAGCCAATGTTTGACGAGAGCACCCCTGAAATAGAAATATTCAGATCTATGTATGATGCAGCAGATTTATCTCCTGTGTTAGTCGCGCAAGATTCAATAAATGATCTATTTATTGAAAGTTTGGCTAATGTAAATGAGATGTTTGCTAGTGTAACTGTATATCCTAATCCAAGTGAAAATGGATTGTTTTATATTGAGTCTGAAAGCGCTATAGGAAGGGTCAGAGTTGTTGATACAAAAGGCACACTTATATTGGATCAAATAAGTCCAAATGAATCGATTCAATTGCCAAATGTATCTGGAGTTTATGCTATGGAATTATTTTTTGAAGGTGGTTCAGTAGTTAGAAAAATTTATATTCGATAATTTCAATTGGTTTCAAAAAGATACTATCATTTGTGTGTAGAACCTTTTATATATTTGGGTATATGTAGAAATTCAATTTGCACTTTTGTGAAATAAGTAAACTTTAGATCCTCAGAAAAGCTTTCTACTTGAATCGCCAAATCGCTTGAACCGCCTAACCGCTTCTAGGCGTTGACAACTAGTTGTTAATCTAGATTTTGTGTAATATGTTTTACGCACCTATCTTTTCCTGAAAATTTTAACTCCATCAATAATAATAACTCCATTTTCCTCTTTTGATAAATTTAGATTATTACTCTTACATCTCAAATACCTGTGCCCAAGCCATGCTGCTAATGTCCTCCTTCGGAGGAGGATTAAGGAGGTGGAAGTTGTCGACTATTATGACAATACTGTTTTAAAATCTTTGCAACATTTGTAGATACCGTAATTTAATAATCTGCACGATTACTTGCTATCTTATTAATAAACGATTGCCCATTCCCAATAATGCAAAAAAATGAAACAGGTATTGCTGAAAGAAAACATCTAAGACTTGCATATCGAAAACCTTTCACCCTAAGAAGGGGTATTCAGAAGAAAAGAGCTTTTCTAAAGCTCAAAAGTTATTTCTGTTAATTTTTGGCATTTAGATTTTTAGTAAATCATTAATCAAAATCCGTAAAGAAGCTCTAACTGTTTGAACGTAGTGAGTTTTAGAGGTTTAGATAAGAGTGGCTTACGCAGTAAACGCGCGATCAATTTTGATTGATTATTTGCGTTAAGAAAATATTCAAGCCTTGGGTTTTTTGTTTCGTTTTTGGGCTAAGCCAAAAATGAAAGCCCAAGCGGCGAGCTGAAAGATTGATTGAAAAATATTAACTCTTATTTACGCATAATCATAGTAAAACGGTGAATTTGTTCAGAAGTAGCTAGCGGATTATCGATGTAAATAGGTGATATTTAGTATTATTGAATATCACCTAAGAAATTATTAATAATACAACTCAATTACTCAATAATTCATCAACTCAGTAACTAAAAAAAAACTACCTCTCTCCACGTCTATTATTCTCCCGCATTCTTAATATCCAAGCCATGAATAGGCCGAACATCATAAACATGCATCCAAACCAAAGTAGATTAATTGCAGGGAATACTTGTGCTTGCAGAATCAAGTAGTCAGACCTTGGTACATTCTCAGTAATTTCTAGTGGAATTGAAAAGTTCATTTCCCGCTTATCCTTTGCAATTTGAAATTTGAATTTTTGAGTAGTTGGGTCAATACTGGTGAATCTGATATGTACTCCGAATTCGGGAACATAAGCTTTAACACCCATAGGACTTGCTCCTCTAATAATGTAAATAGGCTCCGCGTCAAGTGTTTTGCCTTCTTTTTTTACAGTCATCAATGCACTTACCGCTATATCTCCTTCTTCTGGTTCGTAGTTTCTATTTTCTGGTTCTTTATTGAATCCAGTCAGCGATATTTCCATATCTTCAAAACTAAAAGTCTCTAAAGTGGATACTTCTATCTCTTGGTAATCTAGCTTGTCTTCTGAACTAAATATCTCTTCTATGAATGTATCTGAAAGTCTAATTCGTGCTCCAAGATCTTCTTCTCCATCAGGATATTTGTAGAGCAAAGCACCTTGAAGTCCCAGTGCTGTTTTTAGATCAAATTGTTTTCCGAATTTATAATTACCAGATGTAACACTGACTTCTACCCCAAAATCATTGTCTTCTGGTTTGTATTCTCTGTGTGAAGGAGCATAAGAAAGCTCGTTGATCACATACCAATTGTTATTTTCTGTTCTAAGTGTGTCTCCGATTAGAAGATCATGTCTATCCCATACCAATGTATCTTCGAAAAGTTTTGCAGCATCTGCGTCTTGTTTTGTTGGAGCAAGTGCTACGATGCAAGAGAATATATCTTTTGTTAAATAGTGTTTTGTATCAGGGTTGAAAACATTCTGAGTTTTGAAGTCATTAGAATAAACAGAGGATGGACGTAATTTGAAACGTTCGAGTTCTTCATTGTTTTCGTCTACTTTTCTGAAGTCGACATCATAATATCTGTTTCTGCCAATCAGCGTATCAGATTCATAAGTGATCCAATATCCTTGTGCCCATAGAGGCTTGCCTTTTATAAGTTGCACATAGTTTCTTAGGTCATCTTCATTCTCAAACATATCCTTAAACATGAATGGGTTTGTCGATATCGTCTCTTTGTTTAGACCACTGCCAAGCAATCCGATCAACATCATACCAAAACCAAAATGCGCGAGTGCACTAGCGGCCAGTTTCATATTGCCTTTTACTACAGTAATGATATAGTCTAAATTAGAAAACATGACAAAGAATCCGGTAAACGCCAATAGATAGAACTGCCATGAGTATAGGCTAAACCATAAAGTAAGAAGTCCTGTAAATAAAATGGATAGCACTATGCTTATTCCAAGATGCTTTATTAGATAGCTAGATCTTTTTTCAAAGTTCTTTTCATTGAATCGAAGCATAATAGACACACCACTCAGGATAGCTACAAATACACCAATCCATATCTGGAATTTATTATAAAATGGAACTACATCTTGGATGACTTTACCTACAAATGATTCATCAAAATATGAAACCAGGGAATTGTATACTGGCAATGATGTAGGAACTCCAATCAATACTGCTGAAAACAGAAGTACCAACGATCCGATGAACATCCAAAACTCTCTACTGTATATCGATTCTTCTTTGTCTTTGGATGGGATGTTTTTAGCATGATAGGCCAATGCTCCCAACCCAATAATAAAGAAAAACATAAAGAATGCGATCAATTGTTTTTCAAGACCCATCTCTGTGAAAGCGTGTGCACTCGTGTCTCCTAGAATTCCACTACGGGTCAGGAATGTAGAGTACACAATCAATGGAAATGCAGTCACATAAAAGAAAATCGTCGCTTTAATCGAGAAGCCAGTTGCACGTGCTACTAGGTGCGTGTGTAGACCTGCAATAAGCATGATCCACGGCACTAATACCGCATTTTCAACGGGATCCCATGCCCAGTATCCACCAAATGATAGTGCTTCATAAGCCCATACAGAACCCATAAGAATACCAGTTCCCAGAATTCCAGCCGAAAAAAGAGCCCATGGAAGAGCGGCTGTAAGCCATTTCTTATACTGTCTAGTCCAAAGCCCTGCAATCGCAAAAGAAAATGGAACGATAGTAGATGCAAACCCTAAGAATGTAACTGGAGGATGTATTGTCATCCAGTAATTCTGTAGCAGTGGGTTTAGTCCCGTACCAGATATTAGCGCAAGATAATCTGCATTTTTGAATACTTCCGGAGCTTGTATAGTATCCCTTAACAGAAGTAGAGGATTACTACCAAATTTAGTCATCCAATCACCAATCTCTAGATGTACACCTAGTATCATCGATGAAAGATAGATTTCTGCCATGGCAAAAATAGCCATAACGGGGCTTTCCCATTTTGTCCCTCTATATATGATGAACCATCCGAGTAAAACGTGCCAAAACATCCAAAGTAAGAAGCTTCCTTCTTGTCCTTCCCAGAAGGCAGAAAGTGTATATTTTAGTGGTAAATCATCAGAAACATGCTGGTATACATATGCATATTCGTAGTACTTATTATACATAGCAAAGAACAGAACACTAACAATCGTTAATATGCTTAGTCCATGTAGAATATAACCTATTCGTCCAATCGATCTCCAATTGTTTTGATAATTTGAGTTTTTGGCATTTATGGAATATGCAATAGCAGACATGATACTTGCTACAAATGCTAGGACTATTGCAAAATGGCCAACCTGACCTACCCATAGGTGTTCACCTATATATTGGATTTCGTTCATAGAGGTTTTCTTATGTCTTCTTGAGGCTTAATTCTTCGTCCTTATACTTAGAAGGACATTTGGTTAGTATCTCATCAGCATAAAACACGTCGTCTTTTAATGAGCCAGTTAGAACTATGGATTCGGCACGCTCTATATCTATCGGTTTTGCCTTTGCCAATATGACTTGCTTTTCTTTACCTTCACTGTCTTTTAGGAAAAATTTGAAGATATTAGGATCTATATCAGGTCGGTACTCGATCGCCTTGTTTTTTGCCATTTCTCCAGTGATTTTCACTCTTTGACCATCTTGTGCCATTTCAAAAGTAGCATATTCACTCACATCTTTTGATGCAGAAAACAATATTGCAATCGCCGCAATAATGGCTATCAACGCAACTACTTGAAACTTTTTCATGGCTTGTATATTTAAAAGTAAAAAACTATTAAAATATTAACGTAAAGTTAGTCAAATTAGGCTATGAAACGGTATGTAATTTATCTATTTAGATTCAATCCAAATAGCAAGATTAGGCATTCCTTTAGTGACCTAACTATTTCCATGCACTATATCCACCTTTCATATTCGTTAAATTTGTAAATCCAGCTGCACTCATTTTTTTACACGCATTTACGCTTCTTCCTCCAGATCCACAATATACCAAGTAAGCTTTTGATCTGTCAAGCTTGGTTATCTCTGCATCAAAGTTTGAATTTTTATAATCAATTTTAATGGCATTTTCGATCACTCCATTATCTGTCTCGCCTGGTGTTCTTACATCCAATATAATTAAATCTGGATTGTTTTTTATGTATTGTATAGCTCCAGATACCTCTATATCTTTGTACATAGCTTTATTAATAGCTGGACGACTATTTATTACTTCACCGTCAGCAGGGATGTATATGGAAGCTGATTCTTTTTTGTCTTTACAGCTTAAAGTAATGAGGGCAAATAAGAAAAGTCCGAATACAATTTTCATGATTAAAATTTTTGAATTAGCTATTTTATTTAGACATTGATTTTTTGAAATTCTTAATACTAATTGATGCTAACATGATATAACTACACACAGCTGCCAGCGGGGACAATGGAGGATTTACTAAAAGAACGATTAAAAAGCATAGAATTGCTAATGCATGAAACGGATTATTGTACCAAGGTTTTTTCATACTTTTAATAGAGAACATCTCCAGTTTGCTCAACATCATAATTACAAGAAATATGGGGATAGAAAAGTATCCAATTTTATCAGACATTATTTTCTGGATTAATGGGACTTCAGCATGAACAGACATAAATATTCCAAACATGAAGAAGGCTGCGGCCGGAGATGCTAACCCTGTAAATGTAACTTTTGATTCTAATGTATTAAAAATCGCAAGTCTCAACGCACATCCTAATAAAAATATAGTGGATGGTATAAAATATATCCAGTTATCTCCTGGCGCTAAATGATAATATATCACAGCAGGCGCAACTCCAAATGTTATTAGATCTGCCATTGAGTCCAGCTCTTTTCCAATTGCACTCGTCGCATTAAGAACTCTAGCTGCAACGCCATCAAAGACGTCCAACCACATTCCAATAAAGATTAGCCAGTAACTAATAAGGTTTTCGCCCAATAAGATAGCAACTAATCCGCAAACTAAATTGCAACAAGTAAAAAATGAAGGTATGTGTCTTTTTAATGTCATTGATTTTTAATTGGGCTCAAATATATCGAATTCTTTTTGATCAATCACTTAATTATATATTAAGTCGACAGCCGATCGAACTAAAGAAAGTAGTTTCTAGTTTCATAAATGGAATACATTTAAAATTAAAGTATTTATTGAAAATAGCGAAGACAGCAGTTCTATCACTATATTTGATAATATTGGAATCAAAAAATATCTTATGAAACACCAATGACTGAGCTTTAGAGAGCAAAGGAAATAATTAAAGTCCTTGGTTAATCGTTACTGCTCTTAAATTTTTATTTAAAAGGTTTCAGTAAACAACTTAGACACCCAAGGAGATGATTAACATTAATTGAGCATAGAAAAAATAAAATTTTAAACATATGAAATTAAAAGATGCTAAAGTATTGGTAATAGGTGGAGCTGGTTTCATCGGATCTTTTGTAGTAAAAGAGCTACTTAAACATGATGTAGCGCAAGTAGAAATATATGACAACCTAGCAAGGGGTAATATGGATAACATTGTAGAGCCGCTGCAGGACAGTAGATGTAACATGTTTGAATACGGTGGAGATATCCGGGATATTGATGTATTGGATGCTGCGGTCAAAGGAAAGGACTACGTATTCCATTTAGCTGCGATGTGGTTATTACATTGTAAGGATTTCCCAAGAACAGCATTCGAAGTTAATATTGCGGGTACATTTAATGTACTAGAAGCTTGTGTGAAAAACAAAGTTAAAAAATTGATCTACTCTTCTTCTGCTTCTGTATATGGTGACGCTTCAGAATTGCCAATGACAGAAACCCACCCATTTAATAACAAAAATTTCTATGGATCTAGTAAAATTGCAGGAGAAGCAATGTGTACTGCATTCAATGATAGATATGATCTTGAGATTATTGGCCTTAGATATATGAATGTATATGGTAGAGGTCAAGATCAGACCGCAGCATATACAGGAGTAGTTCCTATCATGCTTAATAAAATAGAAGCAAATCAAGCTCCAATCATTAACGGTGATGGTAGCCAAGCCTATGATTTTATTTATGTTGAAGATGTAGCAAGATGCAACGTAGCAGCTGTAGAAAGTGATCAGAAATTTGGTTTTTACAATGTAGGTACTGAAGTGCAAACTTCTATCAAAGTGCTTTGCGAAACAATATTAAAGTTAAAAAACTCTGACTTAGAGGTGCAGTATAGACCTTATAGTGAAAATGATGCACGTGCCCTTGTTCAAAATAGAATTGGATCTAAAGTCGCTGCAGAAAATGATTTAGGTTTTCACTACAAATATGGCCTAGAAGAAGGACTCCAGAAATTGATTGACTGGAGAATAGAGACAGGTCTAGACAAAGACCCTAATGCATAAGCATTAGATATTAAATAACAAAATAATAAAGCGATTTTGCAGTTTTGGCTATTCAAGCAGTCAAGCAAAAAAAAGACAATCATGACCAAAGAAAAAAGAACGATACATATTGCACTACCGTGCACTGGAGAGGAAGAATGGCAAGCATGCAAAGAGCCATTAATGACAGGATGGCTTACATCAGGTCCAAAAGTAAGACAATTTGAGGGTGATTTTGCGAAGATGCATAACGTTGATCATGCGTGTGCTGTAACTAGTTGTACCACTGCAATTCATATGGCTCTTGCAGCTCTTGGGGTTGGACCTGGAGATGAGGTTTTAGTGCCAGCGTTCACATGGGTATCTACAGCCAACGCTGTATTGTATTGTGGAGCAACACCTGTCTTTGTTGATGTCGATCCAGAAACATTCAATATGAACCCTACTGACATAGCACACAGAATTACGGCAAGGACAAAAGCTATTATACCTGTGCACTTATTTGGATTATGTGCGGATATGGATGCCATAAAAGCAGCTGCACCAGGACTTAAAATTGTAGAAGATGGAGCATGTGCAGCAGGCGCTTCTTACAAAGGTGTTTTTGCTGGAGGACTTGGTGATTTAGGAACATTCTCATTTCACCCAAGAAAGTCTGTTACAACAGGTGAAGGCGGTATGGTTACAACAAATGATCCTGAATTAGGAGCAAAATTAGAAATCTTACGTAACCATGGAGCGTCAATCTCTGAAGAAATGAGACATCATGGTGCAAAGCCATATTTGTTACCTGATTTTAATGTTATGGGATTCAATTATCGTATGACAGACCTACAAGGAGCTGTTGGCGTGGTGCAATTGAAAAAACTGAATGCATTCATAGATGAGCGCGCGAAGTGGGCACAATACTACAAAGAACAACTCGCTGAAATAGATTGGTTACGTACTCCAACTGAACCAAAAGGATATAGACATGGATGGCAATCATACCCATGTTTTGTAGATGAAGACAAAGCACCGATGAAGCGTAATGACATTATGGAGATCCTTAAAAACGAAGGAATCGCAACTAGACCTGGTACACATGCTGTACACATGCTTGGATTCTATGCGCAGAAGTATAATATCAAACCAGAAGACTTTCCTGGTGCACAGGCGTCTAATGATTTTTCCATGTCTATTCCGTTGCATAATAAGATGGAAAAAGAAGATTTTGATTATGTAATCGCAGCACTAAAAAGTATTAAATAATGAACATTCAAGAGATATTTAGAGATCCTATAGAACTTAAAGACAATTTCATCTTTAGGAAGGATACCTCAGACCATACCAATCAGTCTCAAACCAATGATGTATTCTCTGACAAATGGGAAAAAGTAGATCATATGGAAAAGACTGATGTGATGTATCAGTTTCAATATGAATGGTATTTAAAATTATATGGTTTTGATAGTGAGGCGGATCTTGCAGAATATCTAAGTGATAAAAAAGTAATTTTTGATGCAGGATGTGGCCTTGGGTACAAAGCACAATGGTTTGCTAAATTAGCTCCTAATGCTACAGTTATAGGAATGGATTATAGTGATGCAGCAATGATAGCTGCTCGCAACTACAAGAATGTTCCTAACCTATATTTCGTAAAAGGGGACATCGCTGACACAGGATTTAAATCAGGTGCAATTGATTATGTCTCATGTGATCAAGTAATCATGCATACTGAAGTGCCAGAAGCTACTTTTAAGCATCTTACTGATGTTACTTCTGTAGGTGGAGAATTTGCCTGTTATGTGTATGCTAAAAAAGCACTTCCGAGAGAACTTCTTGATGATCACTTCAGAGTAGCTACTAAAGAACTGGATCAAGAAAAACTGTGGGAAATGTCAAGACAGCTCACAGTATTAGGAAAACAATTATCAGAACTAAACATTGAACTGGATTTTCCAGACATTCCACTTTTAGGAATAAAAGGTGGGAAACAAGATCTTCAAAGATTTATTTATTGGAACTTCATTAAGTGTTTCTGGAGAGAAGATTGGGGGCACGAACTCAGTGATGCGACGAACTATGATTGGTATTCGCCTAGTAATGCTAAGAGATACTCAGAAAGTGAATACAAAGCAATGATCAACGATAACAATCTAGATATCAAACATTTTCACTCTGAAGAAGCTTGTTATTCAGGAAGATTTAGAAAGTAATGTGCGGAATAACAGGAATATTTAACTCTGGTGGAGAGCCAGTATCTCATGGACTCACTTTGAAGTTGACTAAATCTTTGGCACATAGAGGACCAGATGATGAATCTGTCTTTGTCCATGAGAATGTTGGAATGGGGCACAGAAGATTGTCCATACTCGATACGAGTGCTAAGGGAAGACAACCCATGATGTCCAAAGATGGTAAATGGGTGATCGTGTTCAACGGATGTATCTATAATTACCAAGAACTTAAAATGGAGCTTCGTAATCGAGGACATGAGTTTGTTTCAAGTACGGATACAGAGGTTATCTCTGAAGGATTATCCGCTTATGGGCCCTCATTTTTTGAACGATTTGATGGTATGTTTGCTATTGCAGCATATCACCTTCCGAGCAAAAAAATGTATCTTAGTAGGGATCGATATGGAGTGAAACCACTCTACTACTGGCAAAATGGAGATACATTGGTATTTGGCTCTGAGGTCAAAGCAATCATAGCACACCCAAAGTATTCTGTAGAAGTAAATCCTGATGCGCTCAATGAATACTTTACGTTTCAGAATGTATTCCGATACCATACTTTATTCAAGGATGTATATATGCTTCCTCCTGCGAATACTGTTGTGATAAGCAAAAACGAACCGCTTAGACATCACTCTTGGTGGGATTATGATTTTACGCAGACTGACAATAATATGACATTCGATGATGCTAAGGATGAGACTATTCGATTATTCAAGCAGGCTGTCACACGCCAGATGGTAGCCGATGTGCCAGTAGGTTCTTATCTTTCAGGAGGGATGGACTCTGGGTCTATCACTGCGATCGCAAGTACGCATGTACCGAGATTGAGCACATTTACATGCGGATTTGATATGTCGCATGTCACAGGAGTGGAAGCTAACTATGATGAACGTAGAGATGCTGAGCTCATGTCATCATACTTCCGTACAGAGCATTATGAGCAAGTGATCAATGCCGGTGACTTAGCTTGGTCATTGCCTAGAGTGGTTTATCATCTCGAAGATCTTAGAGTGGGTATGAGTTACCCAAGTTACTACATAAGTAGATTAGCCAGCAAATTTGTTAAAGTATGTCTGCAAGGAACGGGAGGAGATGAACTTTTCGGTGGATATCCATGGCGCTATTACAAAGTATTTGATTCTATAAACCAAAAACAGTTTTTTGATCAATACTATGATTTTTGGCAGCGCCTCGTTCCTGATAGTGACAAAGGTCAGCTATTCACGGATTCCGTATTGAAAAATAAAGACATCGTATCTCCTAGAGAGGTATTTGAACGTGTATTCACATTTAATGATAAGTTGAGATATGACACACCCGAAGATCATATCAATAATAGCTTATATTTCGAGATCAAGACGTTCTTGCCCGGTTTATTGCTTGTAGGTGATAAGTTGGCTATGGCCAATGGACTGGAAGAACGATTTCCATTCTTAGATAATGACTTAGTAAATTTTGCTCAGAAGATTCCAGTCAAACATAAGTTGGGTAATCTTCAAGCCGAAATAGCCAAAATCGACGAAAATCGAACTCGTAAGAAGTCAGGTTATGTAGAGCATACGGATGGTAAGAATGTACTGCGAAAGGCAATGTCAGAATTTATACCGGAGAAGATTATCAATAGGAAAAAACAAGGATTTTCTGCTCCAGACGAGTCTTGGTACCGTGGAGAAAATGCTGATTACGTCAAAGAACTATTACTCAATAAAAAAACTATTAGTTCTGAGTTTATTAATCCGGATTATGTGAAAAAGACCATCAATGAACACATAGATCAAAAGGTAAATCATAGACTGAGGATTTGGTCATTTATGAACTTTGAGTGGTGGTGTAAGATATTTTTGGACGGACAATCATTTGAATAATGATTACCAAGTTATTAAAATCGATATTTCTTAGTAAGCGTAAAATTATGCGCGAAAAATACAATCGTGTGCTTCCACTGAATGAATTGCTAACAGACCGATGGGAGAAGGCTGGATTTCTTGGTTTTGGAAAGAAAAGTAGTATATATGATTCATCTATAGTTTTTGGAGATGTATCAGTTGGCGAGAATACTTGGATTGGACCATATACCATTTTGGATGGATCAGGAGGACTAACTATTGGTGATTTTTGTTCTATCTCTACAGGAGTGCAGATTTATTCTCATGACACTGTAAAGTGGGCTATATCTGGAGGGATTGATCCCTATGAGTATATGCCTACAACAATCCAAAATAATTGCTACATAGGCCCTAATACAATTATAGCTAAAGGGGTTAATCTTGGAGAAGGTACTATAGTGGGTGCCAATAGTTTTGTGAATAAGTCATTTCCAAAAGGTTCTAAAATTGCTGGCAGCCCAGCTAAAATCATATGAACTTTAAAAGTTTTATAATTTTATTCTCTTTTATTGTTTCAGGATGTTCAAGTTCTACGAGAGTCCCCAAGGGTAAAGTTATCAATGTTAAAAATTTTGGTGCAATTGGAAATGGAATAGTTGATGATACAAAAGCGGTACAAAAAGCTTTAAATGAAGGGGGTAAAATATTTTTTCCTGCAGGTATATACAGTGTGAAACCAGTTACATATATTTCTAATAGTGAAATTTTTGGTCATGGTGATCAATCAATTCTACAATTGAGATTTGATACCCCCCCTGTAACTTCAGATATCCAATCTGTCTTATATGCCGCAAATATAGATACAGGACCATCATACAATGTTCATATTCATGATTTGGTAATTGATGGGAATCGGAATAATATTGATTGGAGTAATATCCGAGGCGATGGAAATGGAAATGGGATCACCACTTGGGGAACGAAGAATTTAGAAATTAATAATGTACTCGTCAAGGATTGCTGGACAGATGGCGTATTTGTTTGTGCGACTAGAAGAACAACGGAGGTGCACAATACCGAAGATTTTAGAATCCATGATCTCGTAATAAATAACTGTGGTAGACAGGGTGTATCGGTGATATCGGCCAATGATGGAAGATTTGATGATATCGAAATCCGAAATATAACTCGGACATCTCCAAGGGCTGGTTTTGATTTTGAACCCAATAGGAAGGTAGAATCTATATATAATATTGAAGTTAGTAATATTACAATAGATAGTAGTGGTCAAGGCATAGCAGTATCAGGTTATCAAAATGTGCATGATCTATCTTTTGATAATATCAATATTAATGACGTCATGAATCAATATTCATTTATCGTTACAGGTGCATATGGAATAGAGATAAAAGACTTAAGAGTTAATAATGCTAATGGAAGCAGCACATATCCTACATTGGCAGTGAAGGAAGCTTATGATGTAACGTTTAGTAATTTTGAACTTAGAAATTGTAATGGTCCTGCAGTTATTGCACTTCAAAGAAAAGCAGGTAAGGTACTGACAAAGGCAAAATTTGAAAATTTCTTGATTGATGGATTTGATCATAGCGCTATCTATCAAATAAGACCAATTGACGAAGCAATTTTTAAAAATGGAATAATCAGAAAAACAAAAAAGACTGTTTCTCAATATTCCATAATTGTAGCGGATTCAGAAAATATGAACTTATCTAATATAGAAATTATTGGTAGCGACGCACCATATTTGATTTCTTCCAAAGCGCAACAGTTAGATCTTAAAAATCTCAAACTGGATAAGCGTTATAAAAATCCAATCAAACAAGCAACAGCCCAAAAATAATGGAATTATTACTTTTTCTTATCCCTTTTGCCATTGCTTGGTTTTCTTCTATTGCTGTCAAGATAGATGGATCGGATAATGCATATCATTTATTGATGATATCTGCTATTCGCAAAAATGGGAATAGCTTTATTAAAGAAATGCCATACTTTGTAAGTCGTCCTAGGCACAGTTACCCTCAGTTCTTGCACTGG
>Ga0209187_1002439_pt1 | contig 17669 bp, 11 predicted proteins | sample BantaG_FD_187430 | JGI IMG/M metagenome (GOLD analysis project Ga0209187, IMG submission 187430) | Marine algal microbial communities from Bantry Bay, Ireland - BantryBay_4 metaG (SPAdes) (version 2) | ecosystem: Host-associated > Algae > Red algae > Unclassified | place: Bantry Bay, Ireland... | reverse complement strand
CGCACCCTGAAGTAGAAAACCTACGGCAATACGTAGGGTTGAATCCTTTGTTTAACCTCATGTAAGGTTTTGGTTAAGTAAGGCTCAACAGTATAGAAAAGCGACTTAACTTGTCGCACCATGTACACATTGTGGTCCGCAGTTTTTTCTTCCTCACCAAATTACGGATTTTTTTCAACAGACCACATACAGACCACATACAAACCACAAAGTTATTAGCGTTCGATTTTATTTTCATATCTTCAGCGTTCAGCAAGTTCGCTACGATTGGAGGCCGTCTCGGCCTCGCGTGCAAAACATCAATTGAGCGGACATTCCTACGAAGACTACAATTTAGTTAAGACGATTTAGTAGCGAGCTAACCTATATGTTCAATAGCACCTTATAAATTTCTTCACGTTATTTGCCTCTTTTTTGTTCGTTACTATTCGTGTCCCTTTTACGCGTTCGCTTTTTTATTCTTGCGTTTTGAGTTTTTTTTTAATTGCGGACCACGGCTACATGACGTAGCCGTCCCGAATGGGCGCTATGGACATGTAGCCGTGGTGCTACGCATTATCTTCTCAAATTTTTATAGAAAATGGTCTTTATATTAGGTCTTAAATTTTAAACTCAGCGCAATATACTAAGCTGTTTGCTGACAATGCTTTTACCATTTTGACAAGTTAATGAATATATCCCTGCAGGTAAATTCCAAACAGGTATCATGTGTGTTGTCTTGTTAAGATTACTGGTGAATTCTTTAACTATTCTGCCATCGCTGTTTGTCAAGCTGAATTTAGCTTCTGTCTCTAATTTAGAGTGATAAAAATATACGTTTAAATATTCGTTAGCTGGATTCGGATACAACTTTATTTCAAATGGAGTCTCTTCCGGTTCAAAAGTAGGTACTAACTCACAGCCTGGGACTAAACAGCCATATTCATCTACCTTCAATATCCAAGATCGTTGATGAGGAGCTTCAGCATCGTTGGATAAATCTATAGCTTCACCTACCATAATATATCCGCCGTCAGATGTGGCTTCCAAATCATCAAAAACATGGTAGTCAGCGGGGCTATCTACATGATGGTAATATCTGGTCCAAAGGCTATCTCCCTCTTTGGAGACCTTAGACAATTGACCATTTATATTGTAAGCATTATTTCCGGTATATTCAAAAATAGACCCGGTTGCTAAATATCCACTATCATCTGTTGCTTTTACTAATTTATTAAGTTGAGTAAAACCTGATGGTACTGTATCTATAATTTCAACTCCCCATTCAAAGTTTCGATTTTCATCAAGTTTGTAAATATAGTTATGCCATAGTAAATGCCATATATTTGGATTTCCAAAACTGTATTCAACTCCTTTTCCACTAGCGATAAGATAGCCACCGTCATCTGTCAACAGAATATCTTGTGCCCCATTCAGTAATTCTCCCTCAGGAGATTTATACTCCCATTCTATTTCACCATTACTGTCTAACTTCAAAATTACCATTCGCGATATATAATTTATACCTACCAAATTATTATTAGTCAATGTTGCTCCTACGAGCATTTTTCCCTCAGCTAAGGGGATTGTTGAATTGCCTAAAACAGTTAATGCAGGATCGATGTAAATGGTATCCCATACCTTATGTCCTAATGAATCGGTTTTTACTAAATACAAATTTGAACTGAAGGGATTAGGATCTAATACGTTTGACGACAAAATAAATCCTCCGTCCGTTAACTCACATGAACTTGTTGCTGCTAAAAAATTTTCTTCTGGATAATAAGGACTAATAAACTTTTTTGTGAACAAGGTATCGCCTTCGCTATTATATTTCAGCATGGCATGATAAACTTTTGTCGAATCAACATGTAGTCCTGTAGCCATCCAGTTTCCATCCAGAGTTGGTGACAATGTATTAAATAACATTTGATAATTTTTATTGGCTTGTGTGAAAAGTTTTGAAAACACCACATCACCATTCAAATCGAATTTTACAAATAAACTCCCAATGTCATAAGGAGGTGTAGTGTCTATGGCTGTCCCCATTGCATAGTAACATGAATCGGTTACTCCTATGCCGACCAGCACACTACTGCTGTTCATTCCGAAATTTAGTCGGTGATTAAATGTAACTTGAGCATAAGTACAACATGCTATAGCTAAAAGGATCAAAACAAGTATTTGTTTTCGCATCTTTTTATTTTTTGTATTAAACCAGAGAGTTTTTTCAACTCTCTGGTAAGTGAATTCGATTATCTCATTTCACTATGAATAATTTTCCTGTTTCAATCGGATGATCGTTAGCACACAGACTATAAAAATACAATCCTGTTTCAATATCATTAATTTCCCAATCCACATAGCCTTCAATGTTTTTTTCTATTAAGATGGTTTTTATCACTGTTCCTCTAATATCGACAATCTTTACACTCAAAAATTTATAATCTTTTTTATTCTACTGAACAACGTTTTTTAGTAATATGAAGGTATAAAAAGGAATTGGCATAAAAAAAGCGAATAAAAGGAGATCACAACAAATCCTTTATTCGCTTATGTTAGAAATAAACAGTTCCGAAGAATACAAGAGCTTATTTCCCGAAGTTTCAGAGAAAAAATTGAGCCAACTTTTCTTAATATGCAGTTGCATGTTGGCAGTACAGACTACAAATTTGAGTAAATGTGCACGTCGAGTAGGTAAAATTTTAGAAAAATCGATAAAATATGAAACAGCTTATAGTCAGCTGAAACGATTTTTTCAAACGGGGAAGTCAGAAGCTATATTAAAAGGGATATGTGTCTTAGTGATTAAGACGATGTGTCAGAATTCGAGTTGTTATTTGATACTGGATCGTACGAATTGGGAGTTTGGAAATCGGAGTATAAATTTACTAGTCATCGGCTTGTTGTACAGGGACATCTTTATACCTTTAATTTGGAAAGATTTAGAGAAGAAAGGAAATAGCAATTCGAAAGAACGTCTTGATTTGATCATTAAATTGCAGTGTTGGTGGAAGTCAAGTGGGGTAAAAATGCCGCAATTATACATAGCAGGAGACCGCGAATTCATTGGCTATCATTGGTTAAGAGGACTTGAGGAAAGAGATATCAAGTTTGTGATGCGGATACGGGCAAATTCAAAAATAGAACTTTGGTATAGAGGGAAAATTAAAGATCGGAAGTTGGGCTTGAAAGTATTGACTCGTTATCTTTGCTGGAAACAAATAGATTGCGTTGAAGCTGTGTTAAATTCAGACTATATTGTTAAGCTATCTGCGTTTAAGAATGATAGTACTCGAGCAAAAGCAGAGACAATTTATATCATGACCAATATGGATGATATTGAAGCAGCCTCCACTTTTTATAGAAAACGATATAAAATTGAAGTCTGTTTCAAATATTTAAAATCGACAGGATTCAACCTTGAGGACTTGCACGTCGAAGGAGGTCATAAAGTAGATTTAATGTTCGGTATTTTAACACTGATTTATTTGATGACAATACAAAATGGAATAGCGCATTTTGAAAAAGAGGAGCCGAAATTGAAAATATTCAAAAGCAAATCGAGCAGGTCGCCGGATTACATTTATGTTGCTAAATCAATTTTCATAAAAGGGTGTGAATTGTTATTGGATAAAGTCTTCTTTTTCTCAGAGTTCTGCATCGAATTCCTAAAGGTTGCTGAATGGGTAGCAAAAAAGCTAAACCCCTTAGATTATGACAATTACGTATTAAAGAAATCAAGTGTTCAATAAAATAACTGAGAGGTTAAAATTAAAAATAAATGTAACTGTTCAGTGTTACCTACGATAGGGGGCATTTGAGTTTGCACTTGATACTTGAACTTGCACTTTTTAAAATCCAAGTGCAAGTATCAAGTGCAAGTTCAAATGCCCGCAGTTCGCAGGAGCCCCCAGATCAAAGCAGGCTGAATAGTTACAAATAAATTTAAAATTAGATTAAGTATATGTAATTTTAATATTTATTCAGATTGTGGAATCCCACTTTTAAATTGCCTGCTTATCCAAATTCATCTTGATAGTTTTTTTAGTCATATAGATTGTATTTAATCAGAATAATATTGGTATTGTTTATTTGAGATATATTTTTATCACCTTTTTAAAACGAAATCATGAAATCACACACGCGTGGTAAAGTGATTTGTAAAGATCGGTAAGCACTTTTACGCGAAGCAAAAGGGATTGCCGAGCTGGGACGCAAAGAATTAGAATTAGAATGCGAATTTTTACTCGATTCTTTGCGTCTCAGCTTGGCAATCCCCTCCGATTTGATAAATCAAAGGGAAGTGCTTACCGATCTTTAAGGCGCTGGTAAAGCGTCCACGATTTGTCAATCCACCGAAACCCGAACCCCTTCCGAATGACTCGAAAACTCCGGAGCATACATACACTGAACCGTAGTAATCCCATTCGAAAAATCACCTTTATGATTCACCCGAAGTGGATATTCAAATACGTGCGTCCCTTTAGGTAAACGCGAGAAAAAGAAATTTGTTGAAGCATCTCGGGTGCTTTCGTAATAACCTAAGCCAGCTTGCCATTTATAACTACTGATGGTATTCATCGGTTCAAAACCGGAGGCGCGCATGTCCTTCATATGTACGTACTCCATCGAGCGGTCTACCCGAAGTTCGATTCGAACTTTAAGCTTGTCACCGGGTTTTAGTTTTGTCTTGTCGGTCACTGGGGTAATCTTTGGACCAGCGTCTGTATTCTCTTCCAGGAACAATTGCTTCTTTATTGTCAGGGGCGTTTCTTCGAAGGTGGTGATCTTATCCAACTGCTCGAAGTACTGCCAGTAAATGGCACCCCAGGCGACCACGTCGTTTGGATTCTTAACTTCGACCTTACCCATACTCGCCATGACTTCTTTACCATCCCAACTGGTTTTGATGTAGCCGGTTCCCGGTTCTGGTTTCAAACGTTCCGTATTGATTTTTTTGCCGCCAAGGCTAATCTCAACCAATGCATCCTGTAGCAACCAATTGGAGCCGCGACTCAACAATGCATATACGGCTGAAGTCGTTGCCTTCGTCGTCTTCCAGTGATTGGTTTGCTTATTTTTCAATAACCAGACTTTTAGATCGTCGACTGCTTTGGCATCATTGGCCACTACATCAAAAACTTCAATCATCATCGCATGTGTTTCAATGGGCAATTGATACCAATAATAACCACGATCGTATTTCCAGTACATGCCCATCTCTTCACTGTAGAGGGAACGTTCTTTTAATGATTGGACGATCTTGGTTGGAACGGTCTTGTCGCCCTTTCGATGCATCGCCAGTGCTAGCATGCCTTGCAGGTATTGATTCTTGTCTACCCAATATTTGTTGACCTGTCCCATGAAATAATCAGCTACTTTCAAGGTGGCTGAGTTTTGCTCAATTTCATTGAAGAATGATCGGCTGTACAAATAGTGAATCACAATCTGACTAAGGTGATCGTCATCCCAGCTGGCCTTGCCACGATCTACCCGTTCTTTAATTTTATTGTAATGCTCTACCAAACGATCATCCGTATATTGTACGGCCCGATTGGTAATGCTGCTGACCCGATCATCGGTTTTAGATTTTACGCCAAGTGCATCCAGGTGACCGAAACCTTCGACGATGTGCTGCGTGATGTACCAGCTATCTCGTCCGCCCGGGAACCAGGAAAAACCACCGTTTCCATCTTGTCGTTCCTCCATTTTCTTCATGGCCTGATCGCGTTCATCGGCCATTCTGTTCAGGTCGAAAAGTAGTCCGATGTTTTTCCTTTGCTCTTCTTCGCTTTGTGCTTGCAGTACCCAGGGGGTTTCTTCCAGTAGAGCGGATTTTAGTTCCTGATTTTTGGAAAGGTTGCTGAGCATGGCGTCGGTATTGGCCCATTTATCAAATACGCTTTTGATTTTCGGGTGCGCGTTGGCAACAGAAGTCGCGAGGCTGTTGGCGTAGTAGCGACTAAATATTTGTTCGGTACATTTGTACGGATACTCCATTAGGTATGGCAAGGCTTGTACGGCATACCAGGCGGGATTGGAGGTGAACTCCAACGTCAGTTTATGATTTTGCATCGTAGTGGATGATCCTGAGTTAACTAGTTTTTCAAACTGGAACTTTTTAGTCTCTTTGCCTCTGACGGGCAATGGCAAACTCTCCGTTACCAGCATGCGATTCGTCAGGATTGGAAGTGCGGATTCTTCACCATCTGAAAACTTGCCAGCTTTTGCCACCACGCGGTGTGTGATCGCCAGTACCTCCCCTGTCGGAATAGTAAGGTTCCAGGCGAGGCGAGCGGATTGTCCGCCTTCCGCTACGAAGGGAATCTCTGCATTTTTAATACCAAGTAGTTCGTTGACAGGTTTATTGCTAATGGCATCAAACAATTGAAGCATGGCCGTACCTTCCATCTTGTTTTCCGTCAGGTTACTCACCTTGGCGGTAAATTCAATTTGATCGCCTTCGCGGAAAAAGCGTGGTGGATTTGGCATCACCATCAGATCTTTTTGGGTGACGACCTCTTTAGTAATTATACCCGTTTTGAGATCTTTGGTATGTGCGAAACCAAGAAACTTCCAGCGGGTCAGCGCTTCGTTCATTTTGAACTTTATAATAAAATTACCTGCTTCGTCAGTCATTAGGTCTGGTAGGAAGAAGACGGTTTCGTTTAGATTGGTACGGACGGCTACGTCGTCGAAGCCGTCTTCATTTGATTCGTTGTCATCCGTTTCAGCTAAATCTGCATGGTCAAAATCAGCAGTACCTTCTCTTTTTCTTGCTTTCGGTTTCGCGCCACCAACAGCGATGCCATCGACGTAAACGTCATTGCCATTTGCTCTGCTTCCTCTTACCTTAGCACCTTTACCTGCGGCCATTGGAGCTGGAGCAGATTCCATTTCTACAGAACTCATGACCATTCCTCCATCCATATCGTGATAGTACGTTCGCCCACTATAAATATTAAATCCAAACCAGTTAAGGTATCGATATTGTCGACTGTAATTTCTATAAGATTGTCTCCAATCGGAAATTTGTCGCCCGTAATTGGAGCTGAAGTTATTGTGGTTGATTTGAAAGCGCAGATAGTTGCTGGGGTAAAAATAGTTGCTCCAGTTATTGGCGGCAAAGACATCAAGCGATGCGTCGTACATCGCAGCGACCATTTCAGCGGCTACTTTTTCTTTTTTCTGACCACTTATTTTAATGCGCCATTCTTCATCTTGTCCCGGATAAAGTTTGTCGCGGAAAGTGGAGAATTCTACGTTCAGCATTTTGTTGCTGTAGGGAACGGTTATGGTATATTGATTGGTGTAGATGCGGTTTTCGTAAACCATGGACAGCACGTAATGCAGGTTACCTCTGTATTTTTCTTTGATCTTTATTTTTCGATCGGCCAATCCTTTGACCTCTATCCACTCCGATGAGATGATTTCATTTTTGTGAACGACTTCATAGAGTACGTACACGGGTTTGTTTTTAGACCCAACAAAAAACTGTGCCTGATCACCAGGTTCATAAGTACTTTTTTCCATGACATGGTAAAAGTTCTGGTTAGTCGGAACTACTTTTTCATCCAAATCATAGACGGTAAAATATCTTCGAAGTTCAATTGGATTGCCAAATTTATCTTCCGTATTTAATTCCAAAAGGTAGGCTCCAACGGGCAACTTATTTTTTGACAAATCAACTTCCTTGGATTGCTCCGTATTGAATTTGAATTCCGCGAATGTCTTTTGAACGGGCCATGCGGTCTGGTCATCTTCCGTTTGATAAGCATATTGAGCGAAATCTTTTTTGTAATCGCTTTCTGAAATATGCCATTGATCGGGCTTTTGCCAAAAGCGTTTGACCTGAGCTTTTTCCGGAACTTTCAAAGACTTGATCGTGATGGTTCCCTTTGCTGGTTCGAACTCGCCGTTTAGATTGTTGGTGCTGATAGAAAGTGACTTTAGGCTATCGCTATTTACTTCGCCGCTGATGCCGACATTTGCGTTAAGCGCTACATATCCGATACGAGCCGTTCCTGTCGCACTATGCGTTTCTCCGGTGATGTCCACCACATCCACAAAGACCTGATAAGTGAAAACAGGTTGATCCTCCTTCTTAGAGGTACGATCTGGCTTCGCTTCAAATTCAATAGAGAACTTACCCGTTTCATCTGTTTGGGTGGAACCAAAAGTAATTTCTTCTGACTTGTTTTGTAAAGGCGGGCGGAAGTAACAACCTCCATATCGCCACCAGGGGAAGTAGGGGTAATTGATGTTTCGCACCACACGGTACTTGACCTCAGCGCCGTCAATATTACTTCCGGCGTAGGCCTTTGCCGTTCCGGTAAGGGTCACCTTATCGCCCAGTTTAAAGCTACCTTTTACGGGATCAGCTTTGACTTCAAATTTCGGACGTTTGTATTCTTCTACTTTAAAGTTGACATTGCCATGGCTAGAAGATCTAATATACATTCTTCCAAGAAGGCCACTTTTGGGCGCCGTGAAAGAACCGTTGACAGTTCCGTATTCGTTGGTACGTAATGTTTTCGAATCGACTTTTTGATTGTTTACATCGAAGAAGGTAACTTCTATTTCCTTGTTGGGTAAAATGGAGGGCATACCTTCCGGGTCATAATTTAAGTGCAGCGCTTTAAAGTAAACAGTTTGTCCGGGACGGTATATTTTGCGATCGAGAAAAAACTGAGTTGAGATTCGATCCCTTTGATTATTTCTACCTCTGCCTATATTAAAGTATTCGTTGAGATTGAGCACATCCTTTTCTTTTGTAAAGGTCACCTGGTACCGTTCTGATCGAACCTTACCTGGTTTAGGGATATCTGCTTTTACAAAGCCGTTTTTATCACTGATCTTTGTGCCTGCGTCTTCTTTAACTTCGGTTCGTGATTTACGGTCGTAGTAGACTCTCTTGAAATTAGCGCTAACACCTGCTAAAGGCTTACCTGTTTTGCGATCTGTCAGGACATAAGTAGGGGCAATTTCATCTTGCACTTTTTTGTAAAAATAGCCGATGTTGGAAACGTGCAGAGCAACATACGAAAAGCCACTGTCATCGTATCTGAAATTGGAATTGGTAGAAGCATAAAGGATGTATTGTCCAACCGGGAGTTCGTCCACTTTGATTTCTGTGGTGTGTGGTTGATAATCTTTCGGATTAGGAAGATCAACATCCCATGATTTTATCGGGTCTAATTTTTTGAAGAATCGCTTTAGTTTCTTCTTTTCTAAACGATCTAAGCCAAATGCAGTTTCATGATCGATTTTGGCAATTTTACAATACATCCTGTCAATGTTTCGGTAATTAACTAAAGCAAGATTTCTCTGGCCAGGAATGATGACCATCTCTGTTTGGACGTTGAACTCTTTTTGTTCAATTTGGTTCATGAGATTTTTGCTGGAGTTTCCACCAAAAGAATTCGGATGGTTTTTGACCGCTAATCTTAGGTGCTCCAATGCCTTTACATAATCGAACTGGTGAGCGACCTGCCCTACTCTATCATTTTGATAAAGATTGGCCTGTTCAGCATAATAGGCTCCGATTTCGTAAAGCACTTCTGCGTTTGCTGGTGATTTTGGGTGTTTGCTTTTTAGGCTTTCGAGCGCTTTTAGATAGCGTTCGTTTTTGTTGCTCAGTGTACTGTTTTGCTTGACAAATCTTAGTCGTTTCAGGTCAGCATTGATGAGTGCTTCTTTGTCGCTGTCGTTTAGATGTGTCTTGATAAGTTCCTGTAGTAAAACGAGGGCGTTGTATTTTCCGGAGTTGGTGTCTTCTGTTTTGAAAGTAAGATTTACAAACTGAGTTGCCGGATCGAATTGGTTCTCGTTATCGAGATAGAAACGATAAGTTGGTTGTGTCAGGTAACTCTGCTCATTCATGAAATAGTCAATCGCCCGATGTGCCAGGAAGTCGAATAAAGTGGGGCGTTCCTGATCGGTGTTGACAGCTTGCGTTGTGATAGCGTTGAAGTTTTTGATCTTGGCTTTTCTTAGACTCGTATCCTGGATGGAAGCCTTATAAAGTGACATGATCTTTTCTGCAAAGTCATCCATGGACCAGGTTTGCATGTCTGTATTGTTAAAGGCTATGGTGTTGGTTCGTTGTTGAATTTTCCAGCGTTGTTGCTGGAGATATTGGTTGTAGAATTCGGCGACGATGGATTGTAATAGTGATTTTGTCGGTGATTTTGCCGTTTCGATTTCCGCTTCCATTTTGGCAATAGCTTTGACTATTCCATCTTCTTCCAGTTGCGATTCGTACTTAGCCCGATATAAAATACATTTGATGGATTGAGCGGGGTTGTCTTCTTTTTTTACTCGTTCGTAGAGTAGGACTACTTTTTCGAGTGCAGACTTTGGGAGTCCTTGTTGCTCGAGAGAGTCAATGGTTTTCCATTCTTTTTTGTAATCATTGTCGTTGAAGTTATGCATAAGGCTTGATTCGTTGCTGCACTTAAAACTAAATAAAGTACTGATTGACAGGACAATAATGGCAGATGCTATAAGTAATAGATGTTTTTTTAACATAGGGTTTATTTTTTGACTTGGAGGTTTTGTGCTAAAGTAAGGTAGAAATTTCATTAGATATAACTTTGTTATGTTTATTGAGATGTTTGGGATGGTGGTTTGGGTGCTAATGTTTTGGGGTTTAACTTTGTTTTAACAGGTGCCTTCTAACGTTGATGGGACACAGGTTTGACGGCCTCCGTGCTCCTACGCTGAAGCTTCGGCGAAAGCGTTTGAAGTGCAAGTGCAAACTCAAGTTCAAACTCAAATTGCCCGCTAACGTAGGCTCGCGTTCGCTTTTGAACTTGAGTTTGCACTTGCACTTGAGTTTAGTTTTCAAATCAATCGCTTCGAAGGAGTGGCACCTAAGATGTTATGCACTCAATTCATTTTAATTTTCAAAGTGATTTAAGTACTTCCAGTTTTACTAACTTTGCCATCTATGAAAATTGAATTTTGCTATATAGGAAAAACGAAAGAGCGCTATCTGGTAGATGGTATAGCTTTATACGAAAAGCGAATGAAGCATTACAATCCCTTTGCCATGGTTTGCTTGCCGGATATAAAGAATGCGGGGAAGATGAGCAGAAAGGACTTAAAGGTGAAAGAAGGGGAAGAAATGCTGAAGCGATTGTCAAAGGATGATTATCTGATATTGTTGGATGAGAAAGGAAAGTCATTTACATCCGTGCGATTCTCAAAGCAGATCGAGCGCCTACTGCAAATGCCGTATAAGCGGATCGTGTTTCAGGTGGGCGGTGCTTTTGGGTTTCCGGAGGCGGTGTATAAGCGGGCGAATGAGCAGATGGCTTTGTCAGAAATGACCTTTTCCCATCAGATGATTCGTTTGTTTTTTGTGGAGCAGTTGTATCGGGGCTTTAGTATTATTCGGGGGGAAAAGTATCATAATGAGTGAGATGACGTCTAAAAGAAAACAATTTTATGCCGAAGCAGATTATTCCACTCTTTTTGATCTTGATGTCCTTTCAGCTGACTGCTCAGGAGGTGAAGCGTGGTGAGTTGGTTAGTGTGTATGTTGACAGTGTTTTTTTGGCGGATTATACGGATAGGAATTATTTTGAAGATGGTATTTTTTATGATGGAGATTTATGTATTTTTTATGACACAAACGGCATGGAGATTATTCACGAAATAAACGGGGATAGTTTAGATAAAGCCAAATAACAAAATGAGGATCAAGCGACTTTACAGAAAATTCAAAAGACGCGAGTTTAAGGAGTTTACGATTAAATAAACCTTGTTTGTCAACCTTTAGGTTAATTCATATCTTTCGTGAAATTTATACAAAAAAGTTATTCAATTAAAAACAACAAATGAGTTTAACAATAATTATCTGTGTCATTACCGGCTTGATTTCATACAATGCCTTTTCGAATCGCGAACTTTTTTCTAAGCTACTTTTTCGACCGGTTTCGGTTGACCGGGAGGGGGAATATTACCGATTTTTGACGAGTGGATTTGTGCACGGAGATATGAACCACTTATTTATCAATCTTTTTGTATTGTATCAGTTTGGAACCTTTATTGAAAGTGCCTTCAATGCAAGCTTTGGAGACGCAATGGGACGGATTGTTTTTATAGTTCTATACTTTGGCGCTATTATTTTATCGTCCGTACCAACTTATTTCAAGCATCAAAACAACCCAGGGTACAGCGCGGTTGGGGCATCAGGTGGCACCTCTGCTATTGTGTTTGCGTATGTAGTATTTAATCCGTGGGGTTGGTTTATATTTCCTCCTTTGCCCGCGCTTTTATTTGCGGTAGGATATCTTTTTTATTCTTCTTATATGGGAAAAAAAGGTGGCGATAATATTGGCCATGATGCTCACTTTTGGGGAGCTATATTTGGATTGTTAGTAACCATTCTTGCAATATTGGCTTTCAATCCTGATTTGTTTGAAACGATTATAGGAAGATTTATGGCAGGACCTAGCTCTCCTTTTTAGATAGTACGGTAATGGAACAACACGAAAGGAGCTATTGATTGGTATAGAACAAAGAAATATCCCGTGACATAACTAAGGCAGGCTCCACATCAGAAGGCGCTTACCGCTCCTTGTCTGCCGTAGCCAGCTAGGTAGGTCCAACCAATCAAAAAATATAACGAGAGTAAAAATACCACCATGTCCAACCAAAGCAAAAATCCCTGGAAGACCCTAAACATCAAAGAAGTCTACGACAATCCCTGGATTAAAATTACTCACAGAGATGTCCTCAACCCATCCGGGAATCCTGGAATTTATGGCGTCGTTCACTTCAAGAACCTGGCTATCGGTATCGTTCCCCTCGATAAAGATTTAAACACCTGGCTCGTTGGCCAATACAGATATACCCTCAATCAATACAGTTGGGAAATTCCAGAAGGAGGTGGTGTACACGGAACTCCCCCACTCGATTCTGCTAAGCGCGAGCTATTAGAAGAAACCGGAATCACTGCCCATAAATGGACAAAGGTGCTCGACTTACACACGTCCAACTCCGTCACAGATGAGGCCGGGCTCGCATATGTAGCACAAGATCTCAGTTTCGGCGAGGCAGAGCCAGAAGACACGGAAGACCTGGTGATCAAAAAACTACCATTCTCACAAGCTGTTGACATGGTGATGAATGGAGAGATCACAGATGCACTCGCTATGGTTTCTATCTTAAAAGTGCAATTAATGTTACAAAAAGGACTTCTTTGAAAAAATAATCTGGATTTTTTATTTTTTTTAAAAAAGTTTTCTAACTTTATACTGTTGCAACCAGGATATTGATAGTGAAAACTATTCGTATTTCTAGAACACAGACTCCGCTTACGATATTTTACACGCGCCAAAGAGGCAGACTAAGCTGTTTTAACTTCCGTCTCAGCGCTTTTTTGTGTAAACAGAAACAAATCAAAAACAAATTACTTAGGAAAACTCTTGTCACACTTTCAGTGGCATGTAAAACGCTGTGAGTAAAACAAATAACCTTATATCTACTTCGTTTTCAGGTACTTAGGCTGTTCGAAAGGCTAAGTTATTGGCTAGGTTGAGCTTGACGTAACTGTCATTCTAGCCTAGGATAATAATAACTAATCTTTTGGAAGGCATTCGTACACAGTTGCTATCTAATAGCAATGGCCACGCTATGTAATATTTTAAAAGTTGACGAGTGTATCCGCTTTTTTTCTAGCCCTTTAACTATTAAAACCAGATGGAAATTGACAAAAAAAATTACCTGGTATCCGGACCCAAGGACGATAAAACCAGAGAAAAAATCAGACTCAAATTGCGTTTGATCTTCAACAACTACAAACGATGTGTCATCGGTACCGCTCATGTGAAGGAGATACCAAGATTGGGCTATTCTTTTCAGGAGGAAGGATACAAGCACTTGTTTTTTATTTATAAATCAACTTCAAAAGACAAGGTGATACATTTCGAGGAAGCGTTTCGCGAAATGTATCGGAATGAAATTGAAGCGTTTGAACGACAACAGTCATTATTGGAAAAAGAAGACGACAAAGGCCAGTATGTGCTTTATATTAGTGGGAAGACTAAGAAGAAAGTTTTTTGATAAAGTATGAAGTATGAAGTATAATCCCGCTAACGTAAGAATGAAGTATCATGCCACTAATGTGGAGCTCACGTTAAAAGGGATAATACCTCATACCTCATACTTCTTAATACCTCCAATTATCTTTCTTTCAATACATGCTTAAACTGTCGCCAGAAAAATTCATTTGGAACACTAGCCTCAATCTTAATTGGTATTTGCTTTATAGGATGCATGAATGACATAGAATTGCAATGCAAAAATATGGAACCATTCTGGTTTGAACTTTGAAAGCCGTATTTGAAATCTCCTTTTATTGGACAGCCTATTTCTGATAGTTGTACCCGAATTTGATGGGGTCGACCTGTCAGCGGATTAATTCGTAGTAAGCAATGGCCATCTATCTGAGCAATTAGCTTATACGTTAATTTAGAAAGTTTGGCGTGTTTTGTTCTGTTCCCAAGCTTTTCATAAGCACGAGTTCGGTTTTTAACCGGATCCTTTAGGAGGTAGTGTTGGATGGCTCCCTCTATCGGGTCGGGGCGCTCTTTTGTTATGGCCAGATATTCTTTGTGAATCTTCTGGTCACGGAACAGCTCGTTCATCCGAGACAATCCCTTGCTCGTTCTGGCAAAGATCACGGCCCCACTCACCGGTCGATCCAATCGGTGAATGACGCCACAAAAAACTTCTCCGGGTTTGTTGTATTTTTTCTTAATATACGCCTTCACATAGTCCGACAAAGGGGTATCCCCGGTGTCATCTCCCTGAACCAACCACCCTGCTGGCTTGTTTACAGCTATCAAGTGGTTATCTTCGTATAATACTTTTAGGTCTTTTATCTTTAGCATGTTTGTTTTTTTATACGTTTGAGACCGCTATCCTGATGGAGTCAAAATCGAAGTCCAACTTAAAGGAGTGCCTAACGGCTTAGGTGTCGTTCTTAGTACACGGTGTACTTAGTACACCGTGTAATAAATTCATTTACATTTTTGAATGCTTCTTTTTTGCGATTACTTCGCCAATTTTTATTCAAATAGCTAAGGCTATTCTCAAAAAAATTGACTCGTACGCACAAAAAATAACCTATTCAAAATGTAAAGCAACTTAATACACAGTGTACTTAGTGAACAAATATAATTTTAAAGTGCACTTGCACTTGAGTTTTAAAATCAATCGTTTCGAAGGAGTCACACCTAATATATGTTATACACTCTTTTGACTTTGGCTTTTATTTCGCCCTCAAGGGCGCACCGGTCTCATTAAACGCAAAAATATGAAATTATCCTTAGGGTTTTCCCCTTGTCCCAACGACACCTTTATTTTCGATGCCTTAGTCCACCAAAAAGTAGACACAGAAGGTCTCGAATTTGAGTTGTATCTGGAAGATGTAGAAGCCCTGAACCAACGAGCCTTTGCCGGTGAATTGGACATGACCAAACTGAGTTATCATGCATATGCCTATCTGATAGACCAGTATGTGTTGTTGAATGCGGGTTCTGCGCTGGGGCAAAATTGCGGACCACTATTAATTGCTAAAAAAGAGCTGACCCAATCTGAAATAGTGGAAGGTCGCATCGCTATACCTGGGAAATATACCACCGCCAACTTCCTGCTAAGTCTCGCCTACCCAAATGCCACCAACAAGCAGGAAAAGCTCTTTTCTGAGATTGAGTCTGCCGTTTTGGATGAAACAGTTGAATCCGGACTAATTATCCATGAAAACCGGTTTACCTACGAGTCAAAAGGCCTGATCAAACAAATCGATCTTGGTGAGTTTTGGGAAACCACCACCCAGCTCCCCATTCCTCTGGGAGGGATCGTTGTCAACCGGAGATTGCCAGTAGATATTCAACTAAAAGTAGACCGGGTTTTGACCAGATCAGTCACATTTGCCCTTGAGCAACCTGAACAAACAATGGAATATGTAAGTAATTATGCGCAGGAGATGGATCCGGATGTAATGATGAAGCATATTAAGTTGTACGTCAATCACTTTACTCAGGCACTTGGTGCCGAAGGGAAAGCTGCTGTTTCGGCACTTTTTAAGATGGCAAATGACCGGTTGGGAATTGCTTTGGGGGAGGCTCCTATATTTTTAACTAATTAGAGGAGACCGCTGCGCTGCGAGACCGCTTAGCTAAGAGACCAGAGCGCCTCCGGCACTCTTGAGAGACCGCTTCGCTGAGGGACTTCCCTCTATCGCGGATTCTACGTTAAAGGGAAATCTCTCAGCGAAGCGGTCTCTCAGTCGAGGCGTAGCCAACGACGATCTCACAGCGCAGCGGTCTCGCAGCGAAGCGGTCTTTTCCCCCAGTTAAAAAAATAATTTCAAGCCTTTCCATTATTGTCAAAACCGCTGTCTATATTTGCTACTGAAATTGTGGAACAACCTATCTGACAGCCATCTCTATGTCTTATCAGTACGCCTGTTTCCAAGCCATACATCAAACTTAAAATAAACGCTTTATGATTATTGGGGTACCAAAAGAAATTAAAAATAATGAAAACCGGGTAGCACTGACTCCTTCAGGTGCTTTTGAACTTACAAAAAGAGGCCATAGTGTTTTCATTCAAACTACTGCTGGAGAAGGATCTGGGTTTTTAGATTCAGAATACAAGAAGGTCGGGGCAGAGATATTAAAGACCATAGAAGATGTTTACAAAAAGGCAGAAATGATCATGAAGGTGAAGGAGCCCATTAGAAGCGAGTACAAACTGATTAGAAAAGATCAATTGGTATTCACTTATTTCCATTTTGCCTCTTACAAGCCATTGACAATGGCCATGATCAAAAGCAAATCAATTTGTCTGGCTTATGAAACAGTTGAGCTGTCGAATAATACCTTGCCGTTACTAATACCTATGTCGGAAGTGGCAGGCCGTATGGCTGTGCAGCAAGGGGCAAAGTATTTAGAAAAACCAGTTAAAGGACGAGGTGTATTACTTGGAGGTGTTCCAGGTGTTCCTCCTGGGAAAGTTTTGATCCTTGGTGGAGGTGTTGTTGGAACTCAGGCCGCTAAGATGGCCGCAGGGCTGGGTGCTCAGGTGACTATTCTTGATATCGACTTGAATCGACTCAGACATCTGGAAGATATTATGGCGGCCAACGTAACTACAATTTACTCAAGCGAATTTAATATTCGTCGGTTAATTGAAAATCATGACTTGATTATTGGTGCAGTACTTATTCCTGGAGCTAAGGCCCCTAATCTTATAACCAGAGCAATGCTAAAAGACATGAGACCGGGAACAGTAGTAGTAGACGTTGCCGTAGATCAAGGAGGATGTATCGAAACCTGTAAGCCTACGACACACGCCAAACCAACGTTTATTATAGATGATATCGTTCACTACTGTGTGGCTAATATGCCAGGTGCAGTACCGTACACTTCTACACTTGCTTTGACCAATGCAACGCTTCCTTATGCTATTAAACTAGCAGGTAAAGGTTGGAAGAAAGCTTGCAAAGATAGTAAGTCATTGAGAAAGGGATTGAACATTATAAACGGTAAAGTAGTATACAAAGGAGTGGCACAAGCCTTCAACCTTAAGCACGAAAACGTGGAGCAATTTTTGTAAAAAATACTGGATGCAAGATGCCGGATCACCTAATGCGTAGCGAACGCAGTATT
>Ga0209187_1002437_pt1 | contig 17672 bp, 17 predicted proteins | sample BantaG_FD_187430 | JGI IMG/M metagenome (GOLD analysis project Ga0209187, IMG submission 187430) | Marine algal microbial communities from Bantry Bay, Ireland - BantryBay_4 metaG (SPAdes) (version 2) | ecosystem: Host-associated > Algae > Red algae > Unclassified | place: Bantry Bay, Ireland... | reverse complement strand
AAACAGGTCTCATTTATAATTTTAAAATTATCATTACTAATTCAATGAAAACCTTTGCTCGCTTGCTTTTTAACTAGGCGGGCCTAAAAACTAAAAACCCACATCAAAAGATGTGGGTAATAGTAAGCCCCCAAGGATTCCTTTTTTAAATTTAAATTGTATTTTTTGATCTTAGCTTTCGCTTGATCCGTCATCAGTTGGCTTGGCAGCTTCTGCAGGCTTTGCAGCAGCGTCAGCTGTTTTAAAAGCATCTCCAAAAACATCGCCTAAGCTAGTTGTTGAAGTTGATGTCGCTTTTTTAATGTAGTCAGCAACATCTACTTTTTGCTCACGTAAAGTCACAATCTTAGCACTTAAGCTAATTTTACGAGCGTCTTTATCAATTGTAATTACTTCGGCTTTAATTGAATCGCCTTCTTTTACAACCTCTTCCGCTTTATCAATACGCTTTACTGATAACTCACTGATGTGAATTAAACCTTCAATATGAGACTCAAGCTCAACAAATACACCGAAGTCTGCAGTTTTAACTACTTTCACCTCGTGTTGTGTACCAATTGAATATTTGTCTTCAATACTTGTCCAAGGGTCACCATCAAGTTGTTTAATACCTAAACTAAATCTTTCGTTCTCGATATCAACGCCTAAAACAACGGCTTTAACTTGTGCCCCTTTTTCAATTACTTCTGAAGGGTGGTTAACTCTTTTAGTCCAAGAGAAATCAGAAATGTGAATTAAACCATCAATACCATCAGAGATACCAACAAAGGCACCAAAGTCAGTTAATGATTTTACTTCACCTTCAATGATTGTACCTGGAGGATAAGTGTCTTTTAAAGTCACCCAAGGGTTTGGCTCAAGCTGTTTCATACCTAAGCTGATTCTGCGATTTTCAGCATCTAACTCAAGGACTACAACTTTAACTTCATCACCAACAGTTACAATATCAGATGGATGCTTAATACGTTTGATCCAGCTCATTTCACTTACGTGAATTAAACCTTCAATACCTTCACCTAATTCAACAAAGGCACCGTAATCAGCAAGATTAACGATTTTACCCTCAAGCTTTTTACCTGCTGGGTAATCTTGAGCAATTTTTTCCCAAGGATCGTCAGTCATTTGCTTAAGACCTAAAGATACTCTTTCTTTAGCGTTATCAAATTTTAATACTTTAACTTCTAGCTCATCACCCACATTTAGCATTTCTGATGGATGCTTAACACGTCCCCAACTCATATCAGTAATATGTAGTAGTCCGTCCATTCCACCTAAATCAATGAATGCACCGTAATCAGTAATATTTTTAACCATACCTTTTACAACTGAACCTTCAGCCATACTATCTAATGTTTGTGACCTTAAGCTTTCTCTTTCTGCTTCTAAGATAGCTCTACGAGATAAAACTATATTTCCACGACGCTTATTAAATTTAATAACTTTAAACTTATAAGTTTTGCCAATGTAAATATCCATATTTCTAACAGGGCGAAGATCAATTTGGCTTCCTGGTAAGAAAGCTTTCACACCGATATCAACACTTAAACCACCTTTAACTTTGGCAATTACAGTACCTTCAATCACTTCTTCGTTTTCTGCAGCACGAGAAATATCGTTCCACGCTTTTAACATATCTGCTTTATCTTTAGACAAAACTACCATGCCGTTTTCGTTTTCAATTTTATCAACGTAAACTTCAACTTCAGAACCAACTTCAATTGTTTTTCCGTCAACTAATCTAAATTCACTAATTGGAATTAGACCTTCACTTTTGTAGTTAATATCAACAAGAACAAAATCTTCTTGAACAGATACAACTTTACCCACAACAACTTCTCCGACAGTAGCAGCGCTGCCACTTACTGAGCTTTCAAAGATTGTATCAAAAGACTCAACGCCTTCTGCTGAATAATCTTCATGTGGATTTTTTGGAACTTCACTATCAGCTGCGTCCAATACAGCCATTACTCTTTCACGCTCAACTTGAGCCTTTGATTTATTTGTGTTTGATGTGTTCAAACATTACCTCCTGCGAATCAATAGCTTCCTACGACCATTGACCTTTTTTTTAGATTTCTCATGTTAATGAGATAAATGAGGTTATAGACGCTGAGCGACCAAAGTCAAAAAAAAACTGGGAAATCAGTAATAAAATCAGTATTTACTGAACTTTCTAAGCTTTGGTTTGGGTAATATTTTGGTTAAATTTTTAGCTTATCTTTTACGGTGCTTTCAACTTCCCTGACAACTTGCTGTAGATCCATGTCAGATGTATCAACAACATGAGCATTTTCAGGTATTTGCAAGGGTGCAGACTTTCTTTCAGTGTCTTGTTGGTCACGCACTGTCTGTGATTCTAGCACCTCAGCTTCAGTTTTACCCTCTTCCATGGCTCTGCGCTGGGCACGGCTCTCCCCGCGGGCAGTAATATAAAACTTCAGGTCAGCATCGGGAAAAACTATTGTTCCGCAGTCTCGCCCCTCAGCAATTAAATTAACACCATAGGCACAGTTTCTTTGAGCTTGAAGTAACTCCTTGCGGACAAGTGGAAATTGACTAATTTGACTGGCAACAGTGCCAACAGCATCTGAATATATGCCTTCAGTGACATCTTTTCCATCACAAAAAACTAGAGTTTTTTCAGCGCTTAAATGAACCTTCCATGAATCACTTTTACAGGCCTCAACTAAGTCAGCCTCTGAGCCTAGAGCAATACCTTTAGCCTTAGCAAAATAAGCTAAGCCTCTATAAAATGCACCAGTAGAAACCCAAGACCAACCCAAGTGGGAAGCCACTTCACGACTTACTGAGGACTTTCCTGAGGCTGCAGGACCATCAATTGTTATTATTAAGCTCATTTAAAACCTTTTTAAGTTCTTGCATTGCAATGATATTTTCAGACTCCTTTCCCACACTAATCCGAAGATGTGTTGGCAGGCCATAAGCATTAACTGGACGAGTAATTATACCTTTTTTCAAAAGAGCTTCAAAAACAACGCCTGAGTCCATTTTCGTATCAATAAGCACAAAGTTAGCTTGAGATGGCCAGTATGTCACACCTATTTTTTTAAGCTCCGTGTAGAAGTAATCCAAACCACTCCAGTTTACTTCTCGGGCCTTATCTAAAAATTCTGTATCTTGCAATGCAGCTAAACCGGCGGCCTGAGCCAATGAGTTTACATTGAAAGGGTTTCTTATGCGGTTTACATAATCGCACACTTTTTCATCAGCTATTATATATCCCAAACGAAGGCCGGCCACAGCAAACACTTTACTCAGTGTTTTTAAAATTACTAGCTGCTTATACCTCTTAATTAACTCAGTACTATTAGGGAAATCATCAACCCTAACGAAATCATTATAGGCCTCATCTAAAACAACTAAGGTGTCATCAAGATCCTTTGTTGCCTCTAATAATTTGAGAATTTCACTTTCAGGAACATACGTACCTGTTGGATTATTGGGGTTGGCTACAAAAACAATTTTAAAATGACTCACTTGTAACTCGCTAATTAAGGCAGAGATATCGTATTTTAGATCCTCAGTTAACAGCGTCTCAATGACTTTTACACCCGCGGCTTTTGCACAGATTTTATAGGCAATAAACGCTGAGGCTGAAGTTAGTATTTTATCTTCGGTCTGACAAAAAGTCCTTATTAATAAATCGATAAGCTCATTTGAACCATTACCCACAACAACTTGCTCTGGAGTTACATTCGACTGACTAGAAATAAGTTGCTTTAGTTCTGTTGAGTTTGGATCTGGATATCGATGTAAATTTCCCAAAGCTTCATTAATGGCAGCCAAAACTTTTGGGCTTGTACCCACCGGAGATTCATTACTGGCTAATTTATAAACTTGAGACAAGCCATATTCTTTTTTAGTCGCCGCAATTGATTTACCCGGCTTATAAGGTATTAACTGCTCGATTTCCTTTGAAACTTTCATAACTCTCCCTAACAATGGCTAGAGACTATAACCTTGAGAATTAAGCTACAACTAGTTTTTAATCATTATCTGTAAAATAATACAGTTTGCACATTAGCTTAAATAGCCTGCTGTTTATAATTTTAATGTAATTGTAATTTGAGGCTATATTAAATTTGATCGTCTGCAACTTCTATAATTAAAAACGATTTGCCATTTTTTTTAGTTACACGATAAGTTTTGCAACGCTTCTTCTTTGCGATCTTACGCTTGGCGCTGGTGGCTTCTATAACTATAGTAGATTTTTTACCTGGAGGGTTGTACACAGCACAAGTTTTCATACTTGAAATAATTTTCTTTTTGCTTTTCTTTTTATTTTTTTTAGATTTCTTTTTAGCCAAACTTCGCTTTTTGTATTTTTTCTTTTTAGATTTTTTCTTAGAGACTTTCTTTTTATATATGCGCTTTTTCTTAGTTGAAATTAGTTTAATTTTAATGTTCTTACCTTTGGAGCCCTTTCTTACGAGCTTATTTTGTTTTTTATTAACACCAAGGCGTTCTTTTATGTAAACTTCACTATACGAAGTTGTTGTGAAAAAAATCACAACCAAAAGTATGGCTATATTCCTAATTAATTTCATCAACTACAACTCTTCTTTTACAAATTTTACTTTCTTCCATATGATCAATCGTATCTTGTAAGTGATTTAAACCACGAGTTTCAATTAATAGCTCGACCATTGTTTCTCTTAGCTCTAGTCCAACACCAACTCTTGTGTGAAATACATCTAGTATATTCACTTTTTCATCTGCTAAAAACTGAGTCACTCGGCTTAAATTCCCGGGGTAATCATCAATAACAAATTTTAATCTCGCAAGTCGCCCAGACTGGGTTAAACCTTGCTCAATAACTTTAGTAATTAAATTTAAATCAACATTGCCACCACTTAATAGTAAACAGCAATTCTCACCCAAGTCCCAGTTCGTATTAAAAACTGCAGCTAAAGCAAGCGCACCTGAACCCTCAACCACTGACTTAGCTCTTTCTAGTAAAAACACCATAGACTGAGCAATTTGCTTTTCGCTAACGCTCATAATATCATCTACATATTTTGATATATACTGCTCATAAATTTCTTGGTCTGGTGCTTTTACAGCTGTGCCATCGGCAATAGAAGGTCCTTTAATACTATTAATATTTTCTTCATGCTTATACATAGTTCGCATAGCTTCAAAGCGTTCAGGAACAACCCCATACACTTTACAACTGGGCTTTACTGTTTTGACGTATTTTGCAATCCCAGAAATCAACCCACCCCCACCGATAGGAACAATAATTGAGTCCATTTGCGGGAGTTGTTTTAATACCTCTAAACCCAACGTTCCTTGGCCTGCGATAATATCAGGGTCTTTATAAGGATGAACAAATGTATAGCCTTCTTCTTTGGCTAGCTTTACTGCATGATGATAAGCATCATCATATATTTGCCCATTCAAGATTACTTCGGCTCCATAACCTTGCGTAGCCATAACCTTAACCATAGGGCTGGTTTCAGGCATAACAACTTTAGCTTTGACGTCGGTAAGCTTTGAACTGTAGGCAAGGCCTTGAGCGTGGTTACCCGCAGAGCTTGCTATTACGCCCTTACTTCTTTCTTGCGGGGTTAGATTTAACATTTTATTTAAAGCCCCACGAATTTTAAAACTACCGGTGAGCTGCTGATTTTCAAATTTTAGATAAACATTGGTACCAATGATCTGTGAACAGTTACGCGAGTATTCAAGAGTTGTTTCACGAATAGTTTCTTTAATCTTTTCGTAAGCTTCTTCAATATCTGCAACTGTCACATCTCTCATGGTGTATTCCTTATTTTATTTGTCCCAGAAAGCACTTAACCCAAAAAGTGGGTTGTAATCTTCTGCTGACCAAACCGGCCGTAGTGAATTCTCACTAACAACTGGTGAAAACTTATCATCAAAGAAACAAAAAGGTGCTAAAGGAAAGTTACAATGATTGCACTCGGTCACATTTTTTTCGACCTGGCTTGCCTCAATCACTCCATCACACTTGTGGCATCTTCGATAGTAATTACCCTCTTTCATAAAAACCTCTATATTGAAAGCGGTAACTCTTTTTTTCTTAATCCCAATTAAAAGTCTAGAGCAATTTATTTTTTTTGCAACTCTTCGCTTGCCCCTCTTTGATACTAAGTTAGCTTTATCTGTTTAACTTCCATTCAGTCAAAAGCAAGCCCTTAAAACCAAAGTCATATCAATAGGTCTCTGCGGCAAGTCATTAGACAGTGACTTTTTGAAATCAGAAATAAATTTAATATAATTTTTAATACTGTCTCAATAAAGCACGAATGACATTAGCTTTACAGCGCATCGTCCAATGTCGTAGCGAAGGGGCATCTCCGTGTGAAAAAGGTCCTTTGCTCTTCTCAGGATGACACCTTAAAAATAGTCATTAGAATTATCGATCAGACAATAGAATTAATTAATTTTACTTATTTATTGCCAGCCAATAGTTTAGCAACACAACAGGCAAACGCCAACTACACCCCCTAACGGGACAAAGGAGAATACAATGAAACTAAAAATCGCAATACTAACCGCACTTATGAGTTATGGTTCAATTTCTAGTGCTTTTACTTTTTATGACTGTAAATCAGTTGATAAAGTTATAAACCAAACTCTATCAGTGTATCAAACATTAACACGTGCTCCATCTGAAGATGTGACTGTTAAAGTAAGTAATGAGTCAAGCAAAGGCCCTGTAAACTCTTACTTTAAAATGTCCCCACAAGAAACAAAAACGAACGGTACTATTACAGTTAATTCATTTTCCAGTATATTTGGAGATGAGGAGTTAAGCATAATTACTAACAATCCATTTCTAGCTCCAGTTCAAGTTCTTGGTGGAGGCGGAGGTGATAATTATTATGACTTTCCAGTTAAAAATAACTGCCCTGAACATAGCAGAGCTCCTTGCCCGCTTCCAGAACTGCCAACGCCCACTAAACCTGATGTTAAAAAAATCACAACCATAGCTGTACTTGTTAGTAATGGCTTAACCACAACTTATCAGTGTAATGATTAAACCCATCTTACTGTTTACACTGATCATGTCTATTAGCCTCTCTGTTATTTATAATAATGGGGAGGCTATCTCTTTTGAATCGCTAGAGTCCAAAACTAATGATAGTAGTAAAATTTATAACTCAATAAAGTGGTTTAACAATGGCGATAAAGATATTTGGATGATGAATCAAAGTCACTTTGGACCGAATATAAAAGGCAAAAAGCTAGACAGACTAGCCATCGTCATCGATAAAACGAAATCTCCTAAAGTAGCTAGCTTTTACCAGCTAGAGCCAGGGCCTCTTGAGTGGAGTAATGGCATCAAAGTAAAGCCATATAAGGTTTCTTGCTTTGTCTGCCATGCTAACGGTCTGCGTGTCATTAGAGCAAATATAAACTCAAAAGATAAGCCCTTAAGTTTAGAACAACAGTTAAAGCTTAAAATGTGGAACATGAAAATTAAGTCTTATGGCGTAGTCGTACCAAGTAAAAAGGATTTAAACTCTTACAGAACACACTTCCCCCCATTTAAGTGGCAACAGCCTAAACTAAATAAAAAATTAAATGTTAAAACATGTAATTACTGTCACAAAGAAAATGGATTATTTGCCAGAGGAGTACTTACAAAACAAAACGCACCTACTATTAAATTTTTATATGACAATGGCCAAATGCCACCCTTTGGAATTAAACTTTCAAAAAATGAAAAAATAGAACTTGAAAAATTTATTGGGAAGAATTCATCACTGTAATTAGATTATAAAATAATTTGCGACCAATCACTTAAACAAGTTTCATTTTTTAAGTATCTTGTGCGCCCCTGAGCACTTCCGGCTCCTGTTAAAACCAAATTTTTCCTGTCGAAAACTATTCCTTGGTACTTTTCTCTAGATAATTGAACTCTTTCACTTAATAGCGACTGGAGTCTCACCATTTCAGTTTTACCAACCACACTTGAAGCATATTTTATTCCCCGCATGGAGCCATTTTGCACAACGATATCAAAGAAAAATAAATAGCTAACTAAACTCTTGGTGTTATATGTATTCATATAACCTAATGCACGATTATGAATCGCCATCGCAGCCTCTTGTTGCATAGATATAAAAATTGGGTCTCCAGCAAATGATTTAAGTGCTTTTTTCCAGCCATCTTTGAATTTTCTACCTTTTCCATCTGCTTTATATAAGTTATCTAAAGACCACTTAACACTCATTGAATCTCTGACAGAGTTGGCTTTATTTGTTGTGTATGAACTTACAGAAGCAATAGACCGTAATGCCAGCTTTAACCTGGATGCTATCAGTGCTCCTTTATTATCAACCCATTCAGTAAGCATTTCAATGAGTAACTGCTTTTGCTCATCTGAAAAATGTCTATCAAAAATTTTGCGGTCATGCTCTAAGGCTTTAAGCATTAGCGGCTGTAATGAACCTTGACCTAAATTTTGTTGGAATAAGCCAATGCTAATGCCTTGCCCGTCAAAGTTATTTGTCAGGTTTTTCCAACCCTCTCTACCTTCAAAGCTCCCACTAATATACATGGCAATCTTTAAAGCTTCTAACTCATTCTTAGATGTTGAATTTAAAATATCAGCTGAGTCAATTTCTGTATCAACACAATGATTAATAGAACTAGCAACACCTTTGTCATCATCTTCTTCACCAATTACTATTACATCATTGTCTGATGAGTCGACTGGCTCTTCAACATCGACAACAGTATCAACATCTATGTCTTCGTCTTCTGAACCTTCAACTTCAATAGGCTTTCTATCGTAAGGCCTGTAGTCTTTATCTAAAATATGAGGTGTTTTTTCATAAGCAATGTCATCTGATGAGTTACTAGCTTGAAAGCCACAAGAGATTAAAGTGGAAAGTGCCAAGAATACAAATAATACTAACCTTATGTTTTTTAAACCGTTCATTCGCAAATTTCCTTTTGAGCTATCTCTAACTATTTATAATGCAATCAGCATACCCTCATATGAAATAATTTTTCCCCTGCTATTAGACACTTATGGATGCACTCACAGAATTAGTAACCATTAAAACTACAGTTTTGACAAAAAATGACAGTGCTGTAGTGATATTAGCCCGAAGTAAGCTTTGCTTACGTTAGGGCGATATGAAAAACCTAAACTAAATTGAGGTTAAATATGAACGTTAATCTTCGCTTCTGCCCGAAGGGCAGCTCTAAGAAGATTAACGTTCATATTTATGCTCAATGGCTCTTAATACCGACTCTCTCAACACAAATAAAGCCTGAATTAGGCATGCCATTTGCTTATATATACCTACATAAGCCTCTAATGGGAATAGTTTGTAGATCAGTGATTTCACTTACTATTTAATGACAATTATGGTCACCCAAAGGATGAATTAGACATAAATAATACAAGTTTAAAAAGGATATAAAGTTTGTCACAAAATACTGCCAATAAGTATAATTTTGAACCACTTCAAAGCCCTGAGGTGAATCTGCCCTTACCTGCGCCAAAGCAAGAGCGTTGGTCCCAGCTAGATATGGCACGTGGGATTGCAATTACCTTAATGATTTTAAGTCACAGTGTAAAAGGTTTACTTGCTCAGTCAATGATACCTAACTGGGGGTTAGTGCCTATACATTTACTCACCAAACTTTCATCTAGTTTATTTATTCTTGTGTTCGGTTTTGGACTTTCACTTTATTTTATTCCTCATGTTAATACAGCTAACTGGCGTAAAAAAAGATCTTGGATGATTATGCGTGGAATAGAGCTTATGTTTTGGTACAAAATATTAACTGTTGTTCAAATGTTTCAATTTTACCCTCAGGCAACTATTTTTGATACGCTTTGGTTTAAGCGCATGCCAGATTTTGTTGAAATACTTAGTTTTTATTCTATAGCTTTAATATGGCTTCCCTTTGCTTTACCAGCCTGGGCTAAGTCTAATTATATTAAAAAAATTGTGGCTATTATTGGTTTATTTAGTATTGGGCAGTGGCTTCATTATAACTTTGATTTTTTTGGTATAGCTCCATTAAAAGCAATTTTAGTAGAAGAAAAAGGTTTCTTTACATTTGGTCAGTTTCAACGAGGAGCATTAATTTTCTTAGGACTTTTCATTGGTGATATTTATAAAAAACTTAAATCTAAAAAAGAATTACTAAATGTACTCCCTATGGCCTGCGCTATAATTGGGTCATCACTACTATCTACATTTTATATGATGAATGAAGGCTCTTTCATGAAGGCCGTACATAATATAGCTGATAATGTTGGGAAACACCCATTTGATATAAACTTTTTATGTTTTAGCTTAGGCGGAGCCCTGCTCATACTTGGCATTTGCTTACTTTCTAATATTAAATTTCAAAAATGGATGACCCCAATTTCATACTTAGGTCGATATTCATTAAATGCTTTTATATTACATATTTTTATTATTTTTTATTTTTATAGATATAGCTTTGGGCTACACAGAAGTGTTACCTACCCTCAAAGCCTAGGCCTTGCTCTAGCATGTGTTGCATCAGTGGTTGTAATTTTGTATGCTTGGAACAAATTTAAAGAGGCAATAAAGTAATGCTGAAAAAAATATGTATCTTGCTTTCATTCTCAATTGCAACTTTAAGCCTGGGCCTTGCCCTAGGATGTGTTGTCGATTTTACGTGTTCTAAATTTAAAATTTTTTCAAGCTAAAGAAATAAAAAATATTAAATGGTCCAAGACTACTACTGCGTATATAGCGACTTAAAACTAAAGACATCACTAGGCATAGGTTGAGTCATGCTATCAATTTGGTTCAAGCAAAATATGGATGTCTCAAATTGAGATAGTCATAAAGGGCTAGACATAAGTTGGCTGTCTCTAGTTAGTACAGTTCTTATGTTGGTATTTATCTTTAGGTCAATTTATACTACAATATTAATTATATCTAAAGCTTCTATGGGGAGGGAGGGAGATTGAGTAATTATTTACTTAAAATCATAGCTATTTCTTTTCTTGCAATAATACTAGTTTCATACCAAAATTGCACGCCAAGTTTTCAGTCTTCTAATGATATTGAGGCCTCTTCTTTTGATACTGAAACTTCTAACTTAAGCCCGACTACAAATGGTGATATAGAAAGATTTATAACAAGGAAAACTAAAAATGAAAAAGCCACAGTAAACAAAGTTTGGCAGTTAAGGTCAGATAACTATTATGCTAAAGTAGAATCTGCTTTTAAAGAAAAAATTAATGAAGATATTAAATTTTGGACCTCAAGCAAAACCACAAACTATAATATTAACATTGAATTTTCTGATTTAGATAAATTAAATTTAGAAAAAGTTCTCGATTTTGCTGATAAGTATACAGCAAATTTACCATCTCAGTTTATTGATGACTGTAGCGCAAAGTACAGTGATTGCATGAAGTCAATTTTGCAAAAGCTTTTTTCAAATTATTCTGCAAAAGATTTAGAAGAATATATTTTAATTAATGATAGTTTGAAAAAGGAAGGTTTTTCAGAAGAAGAATCTTTAAAAGCTGTTATTAAACATGCCTTAGTTGATAATAAAACATTATTTTTACTAGATACAGAAGATAACAAATTGGGATCACAAGATTTTTTTGAGCAATACTTAAAGATTTATAATGATGAACCTTCGTCAAACTACGTTAAAAAGCATGGGGCCAAAATCATAACTAGTTTTTTAATTCAGTTTTTTGAAACAGATGGCATTACTTTAATCACCAAAACGGACGAGGAGTTCCAGAAAAATTTAGAAGCTAATAAGAAGGCTTTATTAGCTAGTGCTAATAGTTTTTTTCAAAGTGTTTCTAGCCAAGGTGGTGACCTTGATGAGCTTATGTATGCTGACTTAACTCCATTTGTTAGTTCATTAAGTTATTTAAAAAGTGCTCGACGCAGAGGAATACTTCATCATCCAACCTATTTGGCTCTAAATAGTAACGCCGGCAGCACAAATCCAACCGCTCGTGGAATTACAGTTTTTTCAAAGTTGCTTTGCCAACAAATACCTGCACTTCCAAGAGATATAGATGTCACTTTGCAAGTTCCAGATAAAGAGGGAATGACTAAAAGGCAAGCTCTTATTGCTCATTCCACTTCGCCAGCTTGTGCTAGCTGCCATAAGGCACTAGATCCACCCGGCTTCGCTTTAGAAAATTTTGATTCTGTAGGAAACTTTAGGTTGAAAGAAAATAACCAAGAAATTGATGCATCAGCTGATATGTCAAGAATACCTCTATCCTCTTTTCAGTCGACAGATTATATGGAGTTTATTGAAAAGGTAAAAGATACTAAAGAGTATAAGTTATGTATGACAATTAATTTTGTTGAGTTTCTTATGGGACGAGAGTTAGTAAATGATGACGTAAATTTTATTCGTTCTTCATACCAGGAACTTACAAATAATAACAATCAATTAGATGCTGTATTAAAATATTATATAAACAACAAGCTGAGGAATTAAAGTATGTTTTCTCGTCGTGAATTAATAAAAAAGTTTGGCTATATAGGCTTTGCCCTTCATCCCATTATGTTGGCTTATAGGGCTACTGCACAAACAGCAGCCAAAAAAAACTTAATGTTTATTTATAAAGGTAATGGCTTTTATCGCGGGCCCAAGGTTTATGATGAGGCTGCCAAGAGATATTTTCCTCATGTTGCTGGCCAGCATCGCTTTTGGCCATTTAGGAATAGCTCTGACATTAACAAGGTCCAGTTGACTCCAGTATTGCGAGGTTTTGAAAGCCTAAAATCTAAAATGTCACTATTGAGAAACGTTAATATTGGGCAGTCACCCAAAAACAATTTAGCTGATCATCATAGTATTACGTTATGTGGAATGACAGGCGGCAGAGTTTATAAAGATGAAAATGACCATGTAAAAGTAAATCGAATTAAATCTATCAATTTGGCAATCGGTGCATACTTACGAGCACAAGACCCAAATATAGTTATGGATTCTTTGGACTTCGCCCTTTATAAGGTTCGTCCAGGCGGACGTGCCACAGAAAATTCAATAAGTTTTCCTGGCAATGGAACACTTGCACCCACTTTTTATAATGGTTTTGATGCTTATAATGACCTTGTCAGTAAAATTTCTAAAAGTTGCAATATAGACTCATCAGACTTAAAAAAGCGACATTACCTGGCAAAAAGTATGTTTGATAAAAACTTTTCTGAGTATCAAAAAGTTAAAAATAGTTCAAAATTTTCGCCTAATGAGATAAAAAAACTTGAAAATCATATTGATGGTCTACGTGACATTGAAGTGGCTTTAAAAAGGCAATTAGCCACTGTAAATAGCGAAGCTGCAAATTGTGATGGCCCCAAAACTAACCCTGGGGTTGCAGGAACAACGAATCAAAGCGATATAGTTAAATCTTTTGGGATGATGGCCACGCATGTACATAAATGGGGGTTGTCTCGAGTTTCAACTTTGTCTATGTCTCCAGGAGCACATGGTGCATCCCTTATTAAAGGCAGTGACTTTCCCGATGGTTACCACGCCACTAGTCACAAAAATAAAACAGAAAAGTATGATTATTGGCATATGAGTCGTGTTGCTGAAATAGCTCAGCGTTTTAATAATTCAAAAGATATCTCGGGCAATAATTTACTTGATAAATCGGCAATTTGTTTTTTCTCTGATATGGAGTTTGGATATCGGCACAGCAAGCCACTCGGTGAGCCGCTGATGGTTCTCGGCAAAGGAGACGGTTATTTTAAGCCTGGCTATTATGACTTTGGTTACAAGAAGGACTCTCGTCATATGGTTATGACTTTTGCAGAATATATGGGGCTTAAAAACGCAGGCTCAATTTATAAGTATTCTGGTAAGCTATTTTAAAAAGTACGTCCCAGAGCTGCTTCTAAAATTCAGTTGTAATGAACTTCTACAGTAGTTGTACTGACAATATTATCGATTTTAATTTTAGCTTCATCATCTTTAAAAGAATGATTGTTGTCGGTGCCAATATTTATATATAAGTCCTTCCAGTACAAGGCGTAGCCTAAGCTTGCGCTGACATAAGCTAATGGAAATTCAGAGTTTACTGCTATCTACACTGAGACCTTACCTACCTCAAAGCCTAGGTCTTGCCCTAGCATGTGTTGCATCAGTGGTTGTAATTTTGTATGCTTGGAACAAATTTAAAGAGGCCATAAAGTAATGCTAAAAAAAATATGTATCTTGTTTTCATTCTTAATTGCAACATCTTGTAGCGCACCGAAAGCCAATAAAGCTAAAACACCACCAAAGTGGGTGGCTCAGATTGAAAAAGAAATTAACCAACTAGCAAAAAATAACAAAACTCAATTTGGTGTTTATATTAAAAGGCTTAGCGACGAAAGCAGCTTTTCACATAACGGCGACGACGACTGGTATTTAAGTTCAACCGTTAAAGTACCAGTAGCTGTGGCACTGTTAAAATTAGTTGATCAAAAAAAACTTAAACTCGGCGACAAAGTAACTATATTAAGAAAACACTACAGAGATGGTGCTGGCCCAACTAACTGGAATAAACCAGGGACAAAAGTTACCTATAAATACTTATTAGATAAAATGTTAATATATAGTGACAATGCAGCCACTGATTTAATTATTAAAAAAGTGGGAATGGCTACTGTAAATGATTATTTAAAAAAATACTCTGACGGTAAAAAGTTTGGGCCAGTCACAACCCTATTAGATGTTCGAAAACTTGCTTATTCAGAGTTTCACCCTAATGCAAAAAAACTTTCTAATATGGATTACTTTGAAATTAAAAAACAAAAAAATCCAGATAAAAAATTAAACCTCTTAGCTAAACTTATGAAAGTAAAACGTACAGATTTAAACCTACAAAGCTTAGATGCTGGTTTTAATGAGTATTATGCAAAAAAGTGGAATTCTGCTCCCCTAACTAGTTACGCATACTTCCTTGAGAAAATTATCAACGGCAAGGCTCTCAGCACACATTCAACAAAGCTACTTAAAAATATTTTAATTAAAGTTAAAACTGGTAAAAAAAGAATTCGCAAAGGCTTACCTAAAAACATTTACTTCGCTCATAAAACTGGAACTCAGCACCGACAAGCCTGTGATATGGGTTTTGCCGGTAATAAAACTGACTTCAAAGAACAAATTCTAATTTTAGTTTGCACTAAAAACTGGAACAAACTATCACAGGCTGAAAAAATAATGGCTAAAGTAAGTCAGATTATTACCAAACATAAGTTAATAAACTAACCATCTAACAAACTTTAAACTAGGGTCTGTTGATAATTCATCTAGTCAGTTAAGTGGCTTGATAGGTTTATATTCAAGTCGATGTGGAAATTTCAACCGGAGGTGTGGCAAAGCCACGGTGGGGATTAAACTTTCAACTTCAACGAAGAAGAAAAGCTTAGATGGGCGCTTAAATAGCTGGATGAATTGTCAACAGACCCTAAACTTCTCGAGCTTAAATCATATTGGCAGTTGTTTATTTCACACATCAAATATCTAGTAATTCTATAGAGCTACACATTTTATTTATAAGCATTAACACAAACTCTATATAGTTATTGTAAAATAATAAATTAAACTGATAGTGTATTACTTCACCTAAGGAGGCTTTATGCTAAATTTTATTTTCTTATCACTCTCTCTAATTATCTTATCTTCTTGCGCCCATCATAAAGATGTTAGACCTGGTGCCAATAACAAACACACAGTAGCTGTTAAAGCAGAATCTAAAGAAAAAGGTAGCCGAGATGCTATTGCACAAGCCACTAACTATTGTAAATCTCGCGATAGCCATGTTGGGATTATTTCTGAAGACCACACTTATAATAACCCAAATATGGACGAGCAAACATATAATAACAGCCAAACCATAAAAGATGTGGCAACAATTTTTGCTGGCGGATCTGCAGAAGGAGCCAAAGCTAAACATGCTGCCGACACAGCTCTAGGAAAAGCTTACCAAACTAAAATTACTTTTGAATGTAATTAAAGCCAACACCCTATTAAATATTCGAATACCTGAATAGTTTCAAGCACTTATAATTCATAACTTTCACCTATAACAAATACAGTTGTTATTAATTATATTTAATAACACTGTATTGTTATAAGTGGCTCAAGCAATTAATAAGGAGAAACTATGAAAATATTAATACTAAGCTTAACACTGCTTATGGTAGCTATTGGCGCAAATGCAAACGAACAACAAACTATTACAAAAGAAATTAAAGCGGAGGCCCTTTTATTTGGTGGCACAACTGCCGACGTAACCGAACACCTGGATATGGCTATTAGGAAAAAAGCAATTGAAGCTTGTGGAAGTGCTGAAAAAATTGTTGGACTTCTTTCGTATGAACTTAATGTTAGCCTTAATGGCTTTAGCGACAGAAGTGGACAAACTGTAATTACCGTAGACATCAAAACACCTGACTACAATGGTCCGTTAATGTACTCCCTGATTTATCCTAAAGGCTCAGCAACTGCAGATGTACTTTGTTTGAAGTAATTTACTGGTTGTCAGCTACAATTCCAAATGCAATCAAATAACCATTATTATCATCCAAGCGCGACTACATTTAATTAATTTAGTTGTCGCTTAAACAAGTATATTAAATTTATCAATCAAGTGAATAAGCTCTGGCGATTGAATAGCAATTTTTGATTTTACGCTCCACCATATGGTGGCAAATAAGGTAGTCATTCTGATACTACTTATAAATGCTAAAATGGAACTAGTGTCATTATATTTAAGTTATCAACAGCGCTAAATTTTAAGCATTACTGTTTAAGTAATTAAAATAATTAGTGAAATTAAAAGTTTAATTTTAGGTTAGTCTTGATAAAAATTGGTACGTCATTTGTATTAAAGAACGAAATACAAACTAAAATGAATTAAACTTTGAATGGGGGATAAATGAAATTATTAATTATTGTGTTTGCAGCATTGGGGCTCGTTGCATGTAAAAGTGGAAGTGGTAGCAGTGGAAATGGAGGCAGCATCAGCGGGCCAGCTAACCCAACTTATTCACATAGTGAATTAGCCGCAGATTTTGTCGACGCCCTAAACTATGACCTAGATTACGATGTTGATTTAATTAAGGCTGACACTTTTGAAAAAGAAAATTATATTGTTGTTTACGATCACGACTTAGAATCATATGACGCTTATGACCTCAGCGATTACTCTTACGGTGATGACATTGATTACTATGTAGATCGTTATGAGTATAGATTTTATTATGATTTAGAGCCTATTATTTCTGATAAGTATTATAAAGACAGTATTTCTGGAATATGGTTTACAAAATCTGAAATGACAACTGCTGATAGTGCCAAAGCTCAAGAGTTAGTCGACAGTATTAAAGTTAAAAAAGCTACTGAGCAGCTGACTGTACAGTTTGGTTTGGCACCAAAAAGAGCAAAAGAAATAGCAGGGCTAGCTCTTCAATTAAGTACTTCAGATAAGTCTAAAATGACTGTTTATAAGTATGACCAATATTCAAAGGCTATATTAGGTAGTACTTTTAATGAATTTAAGTCTGCCTTAGAAAAATTTTGAAAAGTTGTGGATTGCCTTATATAACAGCAGGTTCTTGATCGGTTGATTTACTTGCTACCATAATTCCATCTTTGTATACAACCCCTGCTAAAATATTTTCAATTTCTTCTTTGCC
>Ga0209187_1002436_pt1 | contig 17675 bp, 11 predicted proteins | sample BantaG_FD_187430 | JGI IMG/M metagenome (GOLD analysis project Ga0209187, IMG submission 187430) | Marine algal microbial communities from Bantry Bay, Ireland - BantryBay_4 metaG (SPAdes) (version 2) | ecosystem: Host-associated > Algae > Red algae > Unclassified | place: Bantry Bay, Ireland... | reverse complement strand
TAGAAAAATAAAACTTTAATTGAATTACATTCCAGCCAACACTTGTAATAATTTCCTCTGGTCTCTAAAGCAAAGTCATCGGTGTTTCATATGTTTAAAATTTTATTTGTTCCGTCAATCAACCTTCATTTTTAGTAGTACCCTTGAGTGTTTGCTGCTTTCATCTTTTAGCACATAGAAAAATAAAACTTTAATTGAATTACATTCTAACCAACACTTGTAATAATTTCCTCTGGTCTTTAATACCAGTCATCGGATTTTATATGCGTTCTTTTTGATTTCTACTTTAAGGATACAATGAAAACGAAATTCGTTGCAAGGATGTGAAATAAATTTTAGAATTTAACCCAATAGGTTAGTTTACTGCAGTTCATTCTACAATACTTTAGTATATGTTATAATAAGAGGTGCCTACAAAGCAAATAGGCACCTCTATAAAACCAATACTTAATCATTTCGGATATTCTGATTCCAACTTTTGAATCTTTTCTGCGATATCTAGAATTTTATATCCATTTTCTGTTTTATTTTCGATTGATTGGAGCGTTTCTATTATATCATTGATTGATCCAGATTTAACATTTGGACTTCCTCTTAGACGCATTGCTATATCGGCAAGACCTACTGCCAAGAAAGTCTTTTCTTCGATACTTGCATCGGGTTTAAGAAATCTATTAATTCTATTTTTAATTGTCCATTTTTTTCTTGCAGAAGGAGCTCGGTAAAATATTTGTACTGCACCTAACTCATTATTTTCTTCCAATGATTTTGGTCTATTTTGATACAATAGTTTTTGCTCTTCGTCTGCAAATTTGCCCTGTATTGGAGTAAATTCATATATCGCAGTAAGACTTTGCCCTTCATGAATCGTAGCATTTAAAGTTGGATCGGTTTTATAACTGAGCAGATTTGGAAAATAATCTTCATATCCGACCAGTCTATAATCCCTAACATACGCAGGGTTAAATTCTACATTAATTCTTACGTCCTCGGCCATTGGTGTGGTTGTCTGACTTAAAGCGGTAAGGCTATCTTTAGATATAGCTTTTATGCCAATGTGAATTAGTCTTTTTTCATCATTCCAAGTACAAGGAAACAATTCTGTATAGACTTCGAAAGGCTTGTTGTCATTCTTAGGAACTGGATAATTATAATCTAAACTATTAATCAAGTTCTCTATATTTATTTCTTCTAAACCATTTTTATCGTTAGGTAAATTGTCCATATTTAAAGTGCGAATTAGATTTTCTAGATCATCAGTTTTAGTTACAATCGGGATCTTAGCTACTGGGTATCTGAATGGAGATTTGGCATCTTTGTTTCTATATGCTTCATATTTTGCAGGAGAGATTCTTGGTCTCTCCTTTTTTGCTGGAAGCTTGTTTTTAGAAATTTTTAAAGATGGAGGCTGGTTGATTGGACTTGTTATGATTTGATTCTCGTTTATCGATGCTTCAGCGTTTGATATAGATTGTAAATCTTTAGAGATCACTATTTCTGATGATGGAGAACTACTTAAAGTCAATATCTCATTTGACTGCAAAGTGAAGTTTAACATCAAAGAATCGCCATCGGATACTTTTGTATTTTGCTTGCTATAAGATGTATGGTCTTTAAAAGATGCCTCAAAATCATAGACGCCTGCTAGTACTTTTGCATTATAGTTTCCGTTAATGTCGGAATTGATTGTTCCTACCTTTTTATTTTTTTTGTAGATATTAATGGCCGCAAATGCTATAGGATTTTCACTGGCTTTTTGTGTAATCTTGCCATATATGGTTGCCCCTTTTTTCTGGCAAGAGCTACTTTGATATCCAAATATCATTAGTAAAAGAAGTATGAAAAGTGGTTTTATTAATTGAGGTGATTTTTTGTTTTTTTGACCTTTAGTTTGATTTTTATTATTCATGCTTGACAGTTTTATGTCTATTCAATTCTAAAATTATCTGGCCAAATAATTTTAGAAATATTCGTTTAGCAAGCGCTTACTAGTAGAATTATGACAGTTGATAAATTGTGTTTTCGAGATATAGATGTAGACTTAAGATGAAATGCATAAATGAAATAGAAAAATTATTCTTTCATATGTTTAAAATTTTATTTTTTTTCTGGAAATCAACAATTTATTTTTAATCGTGTTTTCCACATTTCTTCAAAATGTTTTTAAAGCCACGATTCTATCATTCCCTTGGGTGTCTGAACTTTTTTCTGGCAACCTTCGAAATAAAAATTTAAGGGCACTAAAAGTGCTAAAAGGCCTTTATTATTTCCACGGTCACTAAAGCTCAGTCATCGGAGTTTCATAAGTATATAGTGTTGTTAGCGACACATTTTAGTTTATCATATTTCTAGCCGTGTTAAAATTGATGTGTGTTAATGAGTTTTGTGCATCCCATTTTTTGTTCTTCAATTGTGATTAATTTGACCATATAAGTTAAATAATACAGACATAGGACCCATCTTTTAAAGATCCTACACATAATTATAAAATCTAATTTGTAAATAAGCTATTATTAATTTGGATTCATATTGTTACATATGTAAATGTATAAATTACAGAAATTCAGTATTATATGATTAAATTAATGGCAATTTTTAGTTTTTATTTAAACTCTTTTTTTTACACATAATCTTTTTGCCACATGTTTGGCATACCATTTGCATTTAGATATACATGAGTTTTGGTTATTAAATTGAGTAATGCCCGTGATTTTCGTCTTTCACGGGCTTTTTTTATATCTAATTTTTCGTTTTATTAATATGCGTAGTTTTTTACGCCATTTCATACTATTATCAAATACCCTTGTTTTTGAATCAGATATATTTTATCTTTTATGTTTATTTTGACATAAAGAATTGATTGGTGTTAACTGAATTTGTTAATGTTTTATATTAGTCCTATACTTACATATGTATAAGCTATCCAACCTCAATCGATCGAAAAATTAATATACCTATCTAACCTTTATCATCATGAAATTACAAATTACAATCGCCTTCATATTTTTATTTTCGTTTCTTTCTGCGCAGTATTGTGGCTCATTCACAACGACTGATCGACTAGTACAGGATAATTTGCAATTCGATATTCTAAATGGTCCAGAAGCGTTTAATAATCTAAAATATAAAGTCGGTATCGGCCCTGATGGAGATCTTGATACTAGGGAATATGCTTCTGTGATTCAATCTATGAGTACTTGGGCTGGAGGTATAGATCCAAATGGGAGTTTTAAAATGGCATTAGGAGTAGGCAGTTTACAAGATTGGTCTCCAGGCCCTTTAGATGAAGAGGGGCAGACTAATCCAGATGTATGTCTTAATTGGGATCGTGTCTTTACAGTTACAAAGGAAGAGATAATGAAATCTATAGAAATATATCAGAATCAAGGACCGTGTTCTGAGATACCAGAGGCTGTATTAAATTGGCCAGGCAGGAGTAATCCTAATTTGCCATTTCCGACCGATAATGTATCTGCAGACTTTTGGGATGAAAACTGGGATGGAGCATACGACCCTTGTGATGGAGATTTTCCATATATCCTAAGTGATGGTTCATCAGTAGCTTCGGGAGTTGAAGAGAGTTATAATTATATGCCTTCCAAGATATCATATTATGTGATGAACGATAATGGTAAAGCACATGAAGTAACTAACAGCACTGCGATACAGATGCAAATTAGTACTCATATTTATTCTTTTAACACTCCACAATTAGAAGATGTTATTTTTATTAAAAGAAAAGTAGATAATAAGGCCACAGACGATATCCGTAATTTTAGCTTTGGGAATAGTTTTGATTTTGATCTTGGTTGCCCAGAGAATGATTATTTGGGTACTGACGTAGATAGAGATATGCTCTATGTGTATAATGAGACAGCAGAAAGTGACTGTGATTCACAAATACCTGCATTGGAGGGTTCTCAATTTGGAGTAAGTGTCTTGAAAGGATTTGCATTACCGTTTCTGATCGTGAATATCGATGGACAAGATACATTGATACCTCCCCCCATTGGCTCTGGCCAAGGCGATACATTAGTTTTCCTTGGAATGGAATCATCTATCATACCAATAAATTGCGAGGATCCTTCTATTTCTATAGCTTGTGATCCTGAGAATGGGCTTGAGTACTTTAATATATTAAGTGGGTTAAATAAGAACGGTACACTGATCCTAGATAATAATGGCAACCCAACTAAGAAGATGTTTTCTGGGACTGCCAATGATCCCAATGGATGGTCAATGTGTAATGAAGACGTTATTCCACAAACGAAAGCATTAATCACAACAGGACCAGGATTGCTGCAGCCTGGGGCTAGAAATGAAGTTATATTGGCTATGTTTTATGCGAGGGGGAATAGTACAGGCTGCCAAGGCATAAATCCAGTGCAATTAAAACATGATCAAATAAAGGACTTCGTAGATGGCAATTTTTTCCATAATGTGGGACCACCTCCACCTCGAATTGAAATGTCTAATCATCCTGATGGAATCTTGTTATCGATATTAGATCTTCCAATAGACTATTCCGAACCAGTTTTTCCTTCTGACTATGGTTCTGCAGAAAGATACAACTTCGAAGGAGTGAAAATCTATCAGGTAACAAGTGAGAATTTTGACCTTACTGAATTGGATAATATTAATTTCAGCAGATTGATATATCAAGGAGATATCGAGAATGGTGTGGACGAACTCTTTAATTGGTCTCTTATCCCGAATCCAGATTCAAATCAACCGCCAGTTTGGATACCTCAAAGACAGGTAGACGGTGCAGATGAAGGAATCGCAGATGAGTTTTTATTTGATAGAGACCCATTTACTGGTCTTCCTCCATTACAAGGGGAAGAATACTATTTTGTAGCGGTATCATATGGCTACAATAATTATAAGGAGTTTGATTGGATCGGATTTCCAGATGAGACTGAACTTGGTCAACAGTATACTTACTTAGAAACCAGCTGTGGAATAAAAGTCATAAATTCCCAAACAGTTTTGTCCAGCAATGAGATGAAAATTGATCAAAGTTACTCATTCGAATCATTTGGTAAAGAATGGAGAATCAATAATGTCAAATCGGATCTGCAGATCTGTCTCTTATCGTCTAGTGGTCAGATGATAAATAGTCAAAAATTAAATATGGGTGATTTGCTTAGCTCTATTATTATGGATGGTTTACCAACGGGTATATATATTATCAGGGTATTAGATAAGAATAGTTTGTCGGTTATAGCGCATAAAGTTCATTGGATTGAATAGATATAATGGACCTAAATATAGTTTGTTGATTTTCGGTATATAGTTTATACTGACTTCCTTAATTTATGTTTTAATATTCGTTAACTAAAAAATAAATCGAGTCAATTGTGCTTTCAATTTTGAATAGAAGCGTATCATTGACAGCTTTAAATAATTACATTTAAACTTCAAAAATATTACAACATGAAAAAATTTACATTGATTTTACTTTGCTTTGGATTAAATTTCGGCTTACAAGCTCAAGATGATTCAGAAGTTTTTAATAGAAAAGGTAGAGTTCTGGTTGAAACAGGTTATAACTTAGTTGCAGGGTTCTCTAGTGGTACTGGTCTTTCTCTATTTGTTGACGAGGAAGGAAACACAGTAACTAGTGTGGGCTTTGATGGAGGTTATTTCATTTCTGAAAACTTTGCTTTAAAGATGAAACTAAGTCTTCTTTCATCCTTAGGCTCAATAACTAACTTCCAGGCAGGAGGTAAATATTACATAGGAGGCCGAGTGCCGTTCGAACTGAGTGCTGGATTATTAAGTGGTGGTGATAATTCAGAGTTTTTGGCGAATCTCAGTATTGGTTATGCAATTAATCTTGCGGAAAATATTACACTAGAACCAAATATTGGAGGTCTTGGAACGGGAGATGGTATATTATTAGAATTTGGAATGTCTTTCTCAATGTTCTTATAAAAGATAGTTGAATTCATAGATAAAAAATGTTCTAATAACTGTATTTTTAGGATAAATTCAGACTACTATTTGTATAATTTTCGTTCTAGTGTTTTAACAAAAGTACTGGATGAAAATAATACAAATAGTTTTAGTTTTTGTGAGCATGTTTATGTTTATATCCTGCAATTCAGATTCTCAGACAAAATCAGAGAAGTCTAATAAGCAAGTCTCTACAAAAAAGCAATCAACCCAGAATCCACCTAAGTCTAAAACCCAAACTAAACGAAAGGAAGAACCAGAGGTTAAGATAGAGAACGCTAGTTTATCTACAACCATTACACTTGGAAATATAGACTATAATCTAATTAACGCTCGACTTTTCCAAAAGATAAATAAGGAGCGGAAGAGGTTAGGGTTACGCCTGTTCAAAAATAATAATGATCTTAAAAAAGCTGCCAAAATTCATAATGATTACATGGTACGTGCTGATATACTAGATCATAATGAATCAGGGACATCGACTCCAGAATTAAGAGATAGAGTAGAAAAAGCGGGTGGTAAATTTAGGACAGCTGGTGAAAATATCCAATACGAAGGATTCATCATAAGAACAACCAATGGGGTAGAGTCCATTGTCGCTCCTACCTATGAAGCACTTGCTGAACAGCTTTGGCAAAATTGGAAGACATCACCACCTCATTATAAGAATCTTACAAATCCAGAGTTTATATACTTAGGTACATCTCTAAAATGGAGTAGTAAGAAGACGGCTGTTTTTGCTACGCAGGTCTATGGTGGATGATCATTTGAATTCTAGTTTTGGTTTGTTTTTCGTCTAGTTAATATAGCCTCCACCATACTCACCTTATTGATCTTACTATCCAACCAAGAGATAATATCCAAATATAAAAAAGGTCTCTTTTCAAATCGCTCGGTCTCGATAGCTGCAAGTTTCTCTCGTAGTTTCCTAAATTCTTCTATAATTGATTCTCGTTTCATATTGGGTGTTCTTCTGATGAATCGAAATATCTCCATTTGAACTTTTTCCAGTTCTCCCATTTTAAGAAGGAATCTGAATACTGACTTAATCTTATAGCTTACAAGAATATCGTTACCTAAATCATAGTGTGCAATGAGGTTCAGTACTCTCGAGAAACATTGAATATCAACTTTAAGTCTAGCTTGATATGTGTTTTCCACTTTATTCAGAAAGGTAATAGTGTTATTATAATCTCCATTGCCAAAATATATACAGGCTATTTTATAGTTAAATACCATGATTCTACTTGGATCCCAAGGGTATTCCATGTCTTCTATAGTTTTTACAAGATCTCTTACAAAAGCAGCTCCATAAGCATAGTCCGCGCTCATGAAAATACTGTTTATTCCATGTGTGTATTTGAAGAGTTGAAGCTGACCTTTTTCATTTACTGATAACCTCAATTTTTCATCACTGTTAAACTGAAGTAATTTTTCTATATTTTCTCTGAACTGTTTGCGTTTATCTGCCATGAATAGTGCATTCAAAACATTGTGCATGCCTTTGATGTAAAGAACTGTTCCTGGACCTCGCATTGCCGGATATTCATCAAAGAGGTTTACCCACTTCTGGGCAAAACGGTAATAATTTAAAAAGTCTTGAGCCATATGATAGAACCATACATGAGCTTGATAGAAATTTAATTTTTGATAAAAGTCAAGCTTTTCAATTTCAACAATTGGTAGAAGACTGTAAAAGTATTTATTTAATTCTTGATATTCCAACTCATTTTTCACATAGCCATTTTCTAAATATCTGGCGTATAACAGAAGAGAGAGATTTGATAATTCATTGGTTAACTCTAATTTTTCTATAATGGCATTAGATTCAGTAGCCAACTGATAAGCCTTTGATGACATACTTTTTGTAACATGTTGGGATTCTATTTGTTTTTCAAAACTTATTGCAAGATATTCAAGCGGCTTTAATTGTATTTCTTGAGCCATTTTTTTTACCATCTGCAACATATTAAGACTTTCTCGGTATTGACCTTTAGCATAAAGAACTTTAGCAAAATCGAATCGTTCTCGTGCCTTTATCTCAGGATATATTTCTTTGTTTATGTCTCTTAGTGATCTTAAGAGCGCTTTACTCAATGTTGCTCTCATGTTAGACAATTGTGCTTTTTTGATTTCAGGTATCTTTGTAATTATATGGTGATCATCAAATTTTCTATATTTAACTAAATAATCGAATAGTCGTACGTACAACTTCTCACCTTCTCCCGATTTTTGACTGTTCAGTTTGAAGTTTCGTTTTTCACTCTTTGACATGGAGTTAATTAGTCTTATCAGGGCTGTTGATTTAAGCATAATGCTAAACGATATATAAATGAGTAAAAAAGTGAATTAATAATTTTCTGGTGATCTTCGTGAAAAGATCTTTTTTTCGAACCAGTAACCGATCTGTAATAATGAAGCTTCAGAGAATCTCTTTCCGATCAAGGTCATTGATTTCGGTTCTCCCTGTTTAGTGTATCCCATTGGTAGTGCAAGGCAGGGATACTTAGCCATGGCTGCTTCTGCAGCTTCATAATTGTTGATAGATAATATTGCATCTATTTCAGCTTTTTGAAAGATAGTGTCAAAATAATCTCTCGTTTCAGTTTCTAAGCGTTGTTTTATTTCTTCTATTTCGTATTCTGTCGTCTGATTTTCTGCACTTCTCTCAAATAGTTTTTGACCATATGGAGCTCTTAATATTGTATCTATCGAATTGTATTGTATAATGTCATTAATTGACGCTGGAAATTGCGGGTTTCCCCCATAAATAGAGAAATATTTTATAAGATCATTTTTCATATCATAATCGAGAACCGTAGTGAATCCAGAAAGATTGACTTCTTTAGGGGTAAATTCTACTATTTTCACACCTTGTTCTTTTAGATTTTCTACTGTCGTTGCGTAAATAGAATTTGTTTCTATATAATTTTTATTGGCGGCTAATATAATTTCCTTGCTATCAATTGGAGTTGTCGCCTTTTCTAAAAAATTGTTTCTTCTAGAGCTTATTGTTGTAGTTTGATCCAACGGATCAGAACCGTACATGGCAGATAACAATATACTATTGTCCACAACGGATCTAGTCATAGGTCCAGGAGTATCTAGTGTAGATGATATTGGAATTATGCCTGTTCTACTTAATACGCCAACAGTTGGCTTTAATCCAATAATAGAATTTTGAGAAGATGGAGATAGTATTGATCCTGCAGTTTCAGTACCAATTGCTCCAGCTGCGTAATTCGAAGCTACTGAGGTCCCACTAGCCGAGCTAGATCCCCCAGTTTCGAATATCATTCTTCCGTAAGGGTTAAGTGTTTGTCCTCCAATAGCACTATAACCTAGTGGACACCCAGAGCAAAAGTAATATGCCCATTCACTAAGGTTAGTCTTTCCCAATATAATAGCTCCAGCTGATTTTAACTTTTTAACGATAGTAGCATCACCTGTCATATTATTTGATAATATTACGGCACCCGCAGTTGTAGGTGTGCCCATTGCATTGATATTATCTTTAAGTAATATTGGCATCCCATAAATCGGATGATTTGATGATGATTTTTGATTGTCTTTTTCTTTTGCTTGAGCTATAACATCTGGCATAATTGAAATTATAGAATTCAAAGTCGTAGTATTATTACTTTCATACTTATATATGCGATAGAGATACCACTTAGCTAAAGTTTCATAGGTCAGCTGGCCATTGCTAATGTTTTGCTGTAATGTTGGAATGTTTTGGTTGTATATTAATGAGTAAGCTGATTGATATTCTCTTTCTGAATAGCCACCAAGTTGAGAGGTCAGCTGAGCCCATTTATTTTTATTAGATTTGAAATTTGAGCTCAGAACCTTATATCTCATCCTTGGATTATCGTGGCTTTGAGATTTTCGCAAAAGTTGATTTTCTGATAATGATTTCTCTTCTGTATCCATTTTCGCTATCACATTTGTAGACTTATTTGTACAGCTAGTAAATAATACAGAAGAAAAGACAGTTGTCAAAATGATATATAGAGCGATATAATTAGATATAATTTTCATGGCTAATGGATATGTAGTTTTAATTATAAAATATATTGTTAGAAAGTGTATTTATATGTATGCTAAAATATTGATTTATAGTAATAAAGGATGCTGATTTGTAGGTTAGAAAGCGTAATGTAATAATTTATTTTAAAATTTTGTAATACCTCTATAGTTTACCTTTGTTTACGAACCACAAGAAGTATATTATGGCTACAGATAAAATTCAAATATTCGATACTACATTAAGAGATGGAGAGCAAGTCCCAGGATGTAAGTTAAATCAAGATCAAAAGATCATTATCGCTAGAGAATTAGATGCTCTTGGAGTGGATGTTATAGAAGCTGGGTTTCCAATTTCGAGTCCTGGTGATTTCGCTGCTGTTGATGCAATATCAAAAGCTGTAAAACATGCTACAGTTTGTGGTCTATCAAGAGCAGTGGAAAACGATATCAAATGTGCTGCCGAATCGCTCAAAAATGCAAAGTATCCAAGAATCCACACAGGCATAGGGACTTCTGAAATGCATATCAAGTACAAATTCAACACAACGAGAGAAGAAATAATAAGACGTGCAACTGCAGCTGTCAAATATGCCAAAACATTCGTCGAAGATGTAGAATTCTACGCAGAAGACGCAGGACGAACCGATAATGAATTCTTGGCTAGAGTATGTTCAGCAGCTGTAGCAGCCGGAGCTACTGTGCTTAATATACCAGATACTACAGGTTATTGTATGCCATTCGAGTATCGTGAAAAAATCGCTTATCTGCGAGAGAATGTTGTAGGTATCCATAAAGCAATATTGTCTACTCATTGTCATAACGACTTAGGCCTTGCGACAGCAAATGCAATTGCAGGTGTAGAAGGAGGAGCAAGGCAAATAGAATGCACGATCAACGGAATCGGAGAAAGAGCAGGAAATACTGCTTTAGAGGAAGTTGTCATGATTTTGAATCATAGAATGGGGAATACATTTCATACAGGTATTGATACGAAACAACTCAATAGAATGAGCCGTTCGGTAAGTGATATGATGAGTATGCCTGTACAGCCTAATAAGGCAATCGTTGGTGATAATGCATTCGCACACAGCTCAGGAATCCATCAAGATGGTGTAATTAAAAACAGAGAAAATTACGAAATCATCGACCCGAGAATGGTTGGTGTTGATCATTCATCTATCATATTGACAGCCAGAAGCGGAAGAGCGGCATTAGCGTACAGAGCCAAGGAAGTAGGATACGATTTATTCAAAGATGAACTTGATGTTGCGTATGTAAGTTTCATTGAGCTAGCTGATAGAAAGAAGGAAGTTACTGAAGCCGATTTGTCTATTATGTTGTCTGGGTTGTTTAAAGCAAGAGCTTAAAATGCTTGATTTGGTGATTTGTTAGATTCGTATATTTGTTTTGATACGTATTCTTAAATCAGGTAAAACTAATTGATATGACTTTATACTACCTTTTGAAAAATTAGATATTTATAATATCAGTGTTGACCAAAGTGTCGACATTTATACATTGACAAGTTCTTGGCCTATTGAAGAGAAGTATGGAATGACAAGTCAAATTAGAAGAGCCATGTTGTCTGTTGGGGCTAATATCGCTGAGGGAGTCAGTAGATTTTCAAATAAAGAAAAAGCGAGGTTTATAGAAATATCATTCGGAAGTTTGATGGAGGTAATTCATTTTTTGAACGTAGCGGAGAGATTAGGATACATCGACAAAGAGACAAAACAAAGAACAAGAATAGAAGCACTAATGCTTTCAAACAAAATTAACGCATTTCACAAAAGACTAAGACCAACTTAAAATCAGATTCGTCTATCTGTCAACATCATAAAACAAATCAACAAATAAAACAAATTCACAAATCAAACATGCTTACACTTTTCGACAAAATATGGAACCAACACGTAGTTACCGAAATAAAAGGCGGCCGTCAAGTCCTATATATTGATCAACACTATATACATGAGGTGACGAGTCCACAAGCATTTGCGGGGCTAGAAAAGAGAGGAATTACACTACGTCGAAAAGACAAGATCTTAGCGACAGCGGATCACAACGTCCCGACTAAGAATCAACATCTACCAATCTCGGAACCACTATCAAAGAAGCAAGTAAACACCCTGATGCTAAACTGTGAAAAGTTCGATGTGACATGCTATGGTCTAGGGCACGAAAAACAAGGAATTGTTCATGTGATCGGTCCTGAGTTAGGGGTAACAAAGCCAGGCATGACCATCGTTTGTGGTGATAGCCACACGAGTACACATGGAGCATTTGGGTGTATTGCTTTTGGTATCGGAACTTCTCAAGTAGAACAAGTAATGGCGAGCCAAAGCCTAATATTGAACAAGCCAAAGACAATGAGGATTACAGTGAATGGTAAACTTCAGCGAGGCGTAAGTTCAAAAGACATTGTTCTTTATATCATCTCAGAACTTACGGCCGCAGGAGGTACAGGGCATTTTATCGAATTTGCAGGAAATGCAATCACTGATCTATCTATGGAAGCTCGTATGACCATCTGTAATATGAGTATCGAGATGGGCGCTAGAGGAGGATTGATCGCTCCTGATAAGAAAACAATAGACTATATTAAGGGACGAGAGCACGCACCTAAAGGAGAGAAGTGGGACGAAGCAGTTGCTTATTGGAACACCTTGTACACGGATGAAAATGCAATGTTTGATACGGAACATGTTTTTGAAGCAAACGATATCAGTCCAATGCTGACATACGGCACCAATCCAGGAATGGGAATAAAAATTGATACTAACATTCCAGAAACTGATAATCAAAAAGCCCTTGATTATATGGGTCTTTCTTCTGGGGAATCACTTATTGGTAAAAAAATTGAGCATGTATTTATCGGTAGTTGTACAAATAGTAGAATCGAAGATCTCAGACTAGTAGCGGATTATGTTAAAGGCAAACAGAAAGCCGATCATATATCCGCCATGATAGTACCTGGAAGTAAAGCGGTAGAAGCGCAAGCCATAGAGGAAGGTTTAGATAAGATATTTGCAGCTGCAGGTTTCGAATTACGGGAACCTGGTTGTAGTGCATGTCTTGGTATGAATGAAGATAAAGTTCCAGCGGGCGAATACTGTGTTAGCACTAGTAATCGTAATTTTGAAGGACGTCAAGGCCCAGGAGCAAGAACAATATTAGCAAGTCCACTAACTGCGGCAGCTACCGCAGTAGCTGGCAAAATTGTTGATGTGAGAAATGAGTTGATGAATTGGTGAGTTGTTCAGTTGATGAGTTTTTTCAAAAAAAAAACATTATGAGTTCTAGGATGAGCAGCGATGAATTTAGAAGAATGATGTTAAAAAGAACTCGAAATCTGGCAATTGAAGTAGTCAAGACGGTAAATGAATTTCCATCAAAGACTGCATATTTTGTTCTTGGAAATCAACTTGTTAAATCAGCGACATCTGTTGCATCTAATTATAGAGCATCGTTAAGAGCGAGATCAAGAAAAGAGTTTTATTCCAAACTTTGTATAGTTGTGGAAGAGTGCGACGAGACAGAATTTTGGTTAGATTTTTTAAAGATTCCGAACTTGTAAAAAATGAAAGGATTGAACCATTAAGAAAAGAAGCTGAAGAACTATTTAAAATATTATCGAAATCTAAAATGAACTCCAAGCCAAGTTGAAAATTGTCAACATTATGATCAATTCAACAATTCAATGACTCAATAATTCAATAACTAAATAATGGAATCATTAGTAAAAATCAATAGCACAGCGGTCCCTCTACATATAGAAAACGTAGACACGGATCAAATAATCCCAGCGAGGTTCTTGAAGTCGGTTACCAGGGATGGCTTCGGCGAAAACCTATTTCGTGATTGGAGATACGACAAAGCGGATCAACCTAAAGATGATTTTATATTGAACAGTAAAATATACTCTGGTAAAATATTAGTTGCAGGTAAAAATTTCGGGTGTGGGTCTAGTCGAGAACATGCTGCTTGGGCATTACATGATTATGGATTTCGAATTATAATCTCAAGTTTCTTTGCTGATATTTTCAAAGGAAACTCCTTGAATAATGGATTGCTTCCAATAACTGTATCGGATGAAGAGCTTGATTACATATTCCAAGAAATAGAAAAGAATCCGAATCACAAATTTGAAATAGATGTCGAGGCAGAGACCTTGGTTGTAGATGAAAATCTTGAGATCAAATTTGAAATAGACGAATACAAAAAAGAATGCTTGCTCAAAGGATATGATGACATAGACTATTTGCTAAGTATTGATGAAGAGATTTTAGCTTTTGAAAAGAAGCAGGTGATTTATTGACGTTTCCCAATTTATCTCTTGGCACCTTAATGTGCAACTTAAAATAATCATTTATCGGATACCTTTTTCGTCTAAGGCTATTGCTATATATGTTATAAACTATCCCTTAAAAAACATCCCACTTCCTTGTATTCTACCATTTTTATCTATGACATTCAGATAATAAATACCCTCTGAAAATTGTGATATATCTACACTTTCATTGTCTCCGATCTTGGATGATAAAATGATTTTTCCTTTTATGTCAAGAATTTTAATGGTTGTATTTGAATGAATTAATTCAGAATCTATATTGATGAATTCAGTTGTTGGATTAGGGAATATGGAAATTAGATTTGAAACAAGATCTTTTGTAGATACACGTTTGGAGTATACTAGAGTATTGTATACTTGACGGCCTTTCTGCGGGTGTAGTGCTATGAAATAAAAGATGCCATCATTTTCTTCGGTTGACACAGATTCTGTATCTCCGTAAACCCCTTCAACCTCGATGAACTCTAATTCATCATTCATAAGGAAAATTTTATTGCCAATATAGAGTAAGCCTTCGTCACCAAACTCCGTGAATTTTGCATTTAGACCTCTTCCGAATGTCTCAAATGTCAGTACTTCATCAGCAATGGTAAAAGATTCATTCGTTTTGAATATTTTGACCTCGTAATCAGGAAAAAATCTAGTACTAGTAATCACATATAATTCCTCTTTGTAATCGAAAGTTGATATGATATTTAGTGTGTTGAATTCGGATGGTAAATCGTAAAACTCATTTTCTACTAAATCGAAAATTTTGTTTATAATTTGATTTGTACCCGTACTTTGATTAACCAAGATTAAATGCTCACCTATTTGACTACGGATACCAAAGTTTTCAGAACTTATTTCTATCCATTCATCATTAACGAGAGCATAGTGTGTGTTGTTAGACTCTAGGAATAATATGTTACCTACTTTGTAAAAGTAGTTGAATGAGTTTTGTCCATCAAATTCGAACTGTAGTGTGCCCTGTTGGTTTTCGATTGCGTAAATGCCATTGTTATTAGCTATGTATATGATATCATTGTGTAAAATGTTCGAGTTGATGGCAAGGATAGGAGCCTCGATGTTAAGGTTTATACTGTTTCCAAGTTCGTCAATGCTATGAATCCATCCAGAAACATTATAGTAATAAAACCCTTCGGAGTAAAATGAAGTATTGAAAATATCACCACTTGTACTCTCTAAATCAATGATACTATTGTCTTCTTTACGAAGGATAAATGAAGTGTATTCAAAACCTATTCGACCATTGATGTAAATTGATTCTTCACCTTCAATGAAATCGCGTATTTGCAATGCATATAGATCTATTTGTGGGTTGTCTATAATTGTGCCAATAGTATTTTTTTGTCCTTCTCTATAATTATAAAATGTGATAATAGTATCTGACTTTTCAGCCCAATATATTCCATGTTTATTAAAGCGATGAGATTGGTGTGCATTCTGCAGAATTGCGCTTTGATCCAGTTGGATAAATTCTTCATTTTGAATAGCATAAAGGTGCTCTTGATTTAAAATAAAGATATCGTCATTGATTTTTTTCATAGAGGAATCATCTGCTAACCCTCTTCTAGTTATTGGGATGATATTACTTACTATGGTATTTCCATTGGATAAGTTTATTTCAAACAAGTCATCCAATTCTTCTATATCAGTACCAATATCTAGATAGTATTTATCTCCTTCAGAGATGTGTGTGGGAACTAACCTGTAAGAAAACGGTAAGTCTGTCCCTATTTCTAATGTGACGTCATTCTCTATGTCATAGGCCACATTGATAATTCTAAATGGAACATCCAAATCAGCGTAAATCAAGTATTTATTGCCAAAATTTATAATGTCGTCTGCACTCCCTATAAAGGGTAAAGTTTTAGAGATGCCTGTTTCGAAATTGTAGATTACGAGACTATCATAAGATTCGTGTTCGTAAATGAAAATGTCATCGATACTCTTCTGGTCGTAAAAATCTAAATATTTGTCTTCAAAGATTTTAATCTTTTGGTCAGCAATATTTATAACAACAGATTGAGAGAGGCTTTCTACATTATTTCTGGCGCATACTATTTGCTGTTTCTGAAATATACTCATTGAAACATGTGTAGGCTCGAACTCAAAAGTATGAATCGAAGACGTAAGATCTAATAATAAATCATGTCTAATAATGCTCCTTGAATCTTCGTCATAATGATAAATGTAATTCCCACTATATCGTTGCTTTATCTCTACATTTACTTCGTAAGAATTAATTACCTCATTGTTTTCTTTATCTCTTTTTTGGTATTGATTGATATCGTTTTCATACAATCTATAGTATAAATAATCTTGGTCACTTGCGTATATTCGACTATACTCCAAGTTTTGATCGTAGTTGAAATTCTCATCTATGAGGAATGCTGTTCTTTCGGCATTAGAATCGTCATACTGAGACAAAACGACCGTCTTTTCATTGATTACACGCCAAAATGATCTCTCGTACGGCTCTTCATAACGTATGATTTCAGAAATGTCATCTACAAAATTATAAGCTGTTGAACCTTCAATATCTTTTGATAAAATCCATTTGTTCCAAATCAATAGATCATGCTGTGTGTATGCGCCAATAATATGAGTCTTGTGAGTCAGCTCAGCTTCTCCACCCATTACTTTATATACGAATACAGAATCGAGCAAGTCGATTTTTATCAGGTAGTTCTCATTGACTATTTCTTTGAGGAAATGACGTTGGCTATTTCCTGTTGAGTTAACATCAGATACTAAATCTTGTGAGGAAATATTTGATGAAAGAAAGGCGAAAAAAGATAAAAGGTATATGTGCTTAATATTCATATTGTAAGGTTTAAGATGATTTAGCTAAGTGAAAGTACAAATGTTATGGATTAAAATCAAATATTGAAGATATAAGATATGAGAACATCATCAAACTTTAATTTTATGATCGGTGATTCTAAAGTCCGATGTGATTTTTAAAGGATATTACAATCAAGATAATTGCGTTGGAAACTGTAATAAATTGTTGTTTAATTATCTATATATTAGATGTTTATATAGTTATTTTAACAGTTGTAGAGCGTAATCATTACTATTTTTATCAATCAACTTGTTTTCTAATGAATTACATTTGGTATGAATTAGTCATAAATAACTGATAACAGTCGATTATATATTATTGAATATTGGATATGAAACAATTAAATAACATAACAATCCTAAAAGGAGACGGTATCGGTCCAGAAATAGTAGATCAAGCGGTAAAGGTTTTAAATGCAATCGGTGAAAAGTATAATCATAACTTCATCTTTGATGAGCAACTGATGGGTGCTTGTGCGATCGATGC
>Ga0209187_1002435_pt1 | contig 17685 bp, 15 predicted proteins | sample BantaG_FD_187430 | JGI IMG/M metagenome (GOLD analysis project Ga0209187, IMG submission 187430) | Marine algal microbial communities from Bantry Bay, Ireland - BantryBay_4 metaG (SPAdes) (version 2) | ecosystem: Host-associated > Algae > Red algae > Unclassified | place: Bantry Bay, Ireland... | reverse complement strand
GTTCGATCACCCGACCTTAGGGAAAACCGGCAGCACGTTCAAGTTCTTGCGATACGGCATGGCGTCGTACCAACGAGACCAGATGATCCAATGCAGTTCACGAGGCAGTTCACGAGGCAGTTCACGAGGCAGTTCACGAGGCAGTTCACGAGGCAGTTCACGAGAGAAGCCATGATGCAGAGCATGAAGACGCGATGAGCATGAACGACCGTGCAGCGCGATTCGACGCGCTCGATCAGAGCAGTATCGACGTTCTCATCGTCGGCGCCGGAATCAACGGCGCCAGCACCTTCCGCGAGCTGACGCTGAACGGGGTGTCGGTGTTGCTGGTCGACTCGGGGGACTACTGCGCGGGCGCAAGCGCAGCTCCGTCACGGCTGATTCACGGTGGCCTCAAGTACCTCGAGAACGGCGAATTCCGCCTCGTTGCCGAGTCCACTCACGAGCGCAATCGTCTCTTGCTCAACGCACCGCATCTGGTGAAACCGCTGCCCTGCACCGTTCCCTTCGACTCCTGGTTCGGCGGCCTGTTTTCCTCGGCGTTCAGGTTTCTGCGCCTGCCGCACGGACAATTCCGCAAGCGTGGCACTGTGATCGTCAAGCTCGGCCTGATGATCTACGACTGGCTGGGGCGCAAGCAGCGAGCCATGCCGGTCCACACCGTTCGCGGGCGGACGCAGACCCACGACCTTTTTCCTCTGCTCGACCCCTCGGTGATCGCGAGCGCGACCTACTACGACGCCTTGATCACGCAACCGGAGCGTCTCTGCCTCGAACTGGTGATCGATGCCGAAAGGGATTCGCATTCGACCGGCGTTGCCCTGAACTACGCCCGCGTCATCGGACGCGAGGGGGAGCAGGTCGTCATTCGCGATGAGATCGATCCGGGTGCAGAATTTCAGTGCGAAAGCGTGGCAGGTGGAACGTCTCGAGACAGGTCCCGACAGGAGCGCCGTCGGCACGACCGGCCACACCCGGGTCAGGGCAAGCGCGAGATCCGTGTCACACCCCGGCTGGTCATCAATGCCGCAGGCCCTTGGATCGACAAGGTCAATCGCCTGTTCGGCATCGATCAGCGCTACATCGGTGGGTCGAAGGGCTCGCACCTGATTCTCGATCATCCGGAACTGCATGCCGGCCTGAACGGGCACATGCTGTATTTCGAGACCGGTGACAACCGCCTTTGCCTGGCCTACCCCATCGGTGACCGGGTTCTCGTCGGCACCACCGATATTCGCATCGACGATCCGGACGACGCACGCTGCGAGCCCGAGGAGGTCGACTATCTCTTCGACGTGCTCGCCAAGCTTCTGCCCGGCGTGTCGATCGAGCCTGCGCACATCGTCTATCGCTACAGTGGTGTGCGGCCGCTGCCTTATGCAGGCGATGTCGGCATCGGTTCGGTGAGTCGTGATCACTCCATCGAGGTTGAAGAACCGAACGACGAACGACCGTTCGCGATAGCTTCCCTGATCGGTGGCAAGTGGACGACGTTCCGCGCTTTCGGTGAGGTTGCTGCCGATCTTGCCCTGGACCGACTCAGGCGAACGCGTACCCGCCACACCCACGATCTCGCCATCGGTGGAGGCCGCGGGTTTCCACGTGACGGCGATCTGTCGTCGATCACCGCGCAGTTGTCCGCCACCCACGAACTGTCGCCTGACATCATCGCGAACCTGCTCCAGCGTCACGGATGCAATCTCGCCGTCGTCGAAGCGGTTTCAGCGAAGGGTGGCGCCACGCCCTTGTCGTCGGCACCTGCGTTTCTGACCGGTGAGATCCGCTATCTGTGCCGGCATGAAGCGGTGGCGCGACTCGAGGACCTTGTCTTCCGTCGCACCACTCTCGCACTCGAAGGGCGCGCCGGCGACGCAGTCGTGAACGAAATCGGTGCGATCGCCGCGGCGATCCTCGGCTGGGACAGCGATCGCCGCGATCGCGAGGTGGCAAACTGCAAGGCCCGCCTGGCGCTCGACAGCGGATAGGCTCTCGCCCGAGACCCGTCGGGCGGGCCAGCAGACGGGCTCATTTCCACAACATTCGATTTTGCTTTCGTTTATAGTCGTTTCGGGAAAAACGAAAGCGCTTTCATGGTTACCGAGCGTCTCCAAGCGATCCTCGAACTGATCCGACAGACCGGCTATGTCTCGGTCGACGATCTGGTCGAACGTTTCTCCGTCACGCCGCAGACCATTCGCAAGGATCTCAATACGCTCTGCGATCAGCGTCTGCTGAGTCGCACGCACGGCGGCGCACGACTGGCGCTCGGCGTGCAGAACATGAGTTACGAGGCGAGGCGCGTGCTGGCAGCCGAACAGAAGCTTGCGATCGGCAAGGCAGTCGCCGATCTGATACCCGACAACGCCTCGCTTTTCATCAACATCGGCACGACCAATGAGGCGGTAGCGCAAGCACTTGCACAGCACAAGCAGATGATGGTCATGACCAACAACATCAATGTCGCGTCGCTGATGCGCCCACTCACCGAAGCGAAAATCATCATTGCGTCCGGTACCGTTCGCTCGTCGGACGGCGGCATCGTCGGCGAGTCCACGATCGAGTTCATCAAACAGTTCAAGGTGGATTTCGCGGTGATCGGCGCATCGGCAATCGATCCCGACGGCGCCCTGCTCGACTTCGATGTCCACGAGGTAAAGGTCGCACAGGCGATTCTCTCGAACGCACACCACGTGATACTCGCAGCCGACTCGAGCAAGCACAAGCGCGGTGCGCCGGTGCGTATCGGCCATGTCGAGCAAATCCACACCTTCGTCACCGATCGCTTGCCGAACGAGGATTTCCGCGCCCTGCTCGACACGCACGAGGTTCGCATCATCGAGACGCACTGAGGACGAGTCGAGTGGCACCGCGGTGGTGCGCAGGCCACGGCGCCCGATTCGAGACCTTCGATTGACATTCGTTACGCGAGCGTTTAGGTTCCATAGGAAAGGAAACAGTGCTGTGACTGCCAGGCAGATATGGGCCCTCAAGTCCCTTCGTCGAGCCGCAGCAGCCACCCGTCAAAGGCACGCTCAACAGGGGTCGCTTAATTGCTCGAACTCGTCGATGTCTTCAAGCAGGTCGGTGCCCAGACGCACATCTCGAATGTCTCGCTGACACTCGAGTCGGCTTCGCTGAACGTGTTGCTCGGCCCGACCCTTTCCGGGAAGACCTCGCTGATGCGCCTGATGGCGGGCCTCGACAAGCCTACCGGGGGCGACATCCGCATGAAGGGCGAGAGCGTGCTTGGTCGCTCCGTTCGCAATCGCAGTGTCGCGATGGTGTACCAGCAATTCATCAACTACCCCTCGTTCACCGTGTACGAGAACATCGCATCGCCGATGCGCATGGCCAACCACGACAAGAAGACCATCGACCGTCGCGTTCGCGAGGCGGCCGACCTTCTGAAGCTCGGTGAGTTTCTCGATCGCACCCCCCTGAATCTCTCCGGTGGCCAGCAACAGCGCACCGCACTCGCCCGCGCCCTGGTCAAGGATGCGGAGCTCGTGTTGCTCGACGAACCGCTCGCCAACCTCGATTACAAGCTACGTGAGGAACTGCGCGACGAGCTGCCCCGACTGTTCGCCCGCACCGGCGCCATCCTGGTGTACGCCACGACCGAGCCGCAGGAGGCGCTGTTGCTCGGTGGAAGCACCGCAACCATGGCGGAAGGTCGCGTCACCCAGTTCGGCGACACCATCGATGTCTACAATCGACCCAACGATCTCTTGACCGCGCAGACCTTTGCTGACCCACCGCTGAATACTGCAACCGTGCGCCTTCAGGGCGGTCAGTTGCAGATGGATGGGCACGCCATCGGCAGTCCGCGCGAATCGCTTGCCGACGGTGAATACAGCGTCGCCATTCGCCCTCATCACCTGTCACTGATGGAAACCCCCTCTCACGTGACCTCCTTGCCAGTGCATATCGACAGCACCGAGATCACCGGGTCAGAAACCTTCATCCACGTATCGACCGCCAACGACAGCTGGGTCGTCCTCACGCACGGCGTTCAACGGGTGCACAAGGGCGACACGCTGACGGTGCATCTCGACCCCTCGCGCTTCTACCTGTTCGATGCGAACGGCGATCTGGTGCAATCCCCTGCCACCCACGCAAGAGCTGCCTGACGCCATGGCCTACATCGCGCTCGACCAGCTCGCGCATTCCTACCTGCCGAATCCGACCCGACCGACCGATTTCGCACTCAGACAGATCGACTATGTCTGGGAGGACGGCGGTGCCTATGCCCTGCTCGGCCCATCCGGCTGCGGCAAGACAACGCTCCTGAACATCATTTCGGGACTGCTCACACCGTCGAAAGGCCGCGTACTCTTCAACGATCGTGAGGTGACGACCCTCACGCCCGAGGAGCGGAACATCGCGCAGGTGTTCCAGTTCCCGGTCATCTACGACACCATGACCGTCGCCGAGAACCTCGCGTTTCCGCTCAGGAACCGCGGCGTCGACAAGCACGAGATCACCAAGCGTGTCGACGAGATGCTCGAGACCCTCGACCTGACCGGCAAGTCTCGGCGCCGCGCAAGCAATCTGACCGCCGACGAGAAGCAGAAGATCTCGCTCGGCCGCGGTCTCGTTCGCTACGACGTCAACGCCATCCTGTTCGATGAGCCGCTGACCGTCATCGATCCGCACATGAAGTGGCAGTTGCGCACCAAGCTCAAGGAGCTGCACGAGCAGTTCGAGCACACCATGATCTACGTTACACACGATCAGACCGAGGCGCTGACCTTCGCCGACAAGGTCGTCGTCATGTACGAAGGCCAGGTGGTGCAGATAGGCACGCCGGAGGAGCTCTTCGACGAGCCCGCACACACCTTCGTCGGCTACTTCATCGGGTCCCCCGGAATGAATATATTCCCGGGACAGGTCGCGCGGCACAGTGTGTCGGTCGCCGGCAAGGAGTTGCGTCTGCAACGTCAGTACGAGCCGGAGACACAAGGCGTCGAGATCGGTATCCGGCCGGAATTCGTGTCCATCGTCGATCGTCGCGAGGCAGGCGTCGACGGCATGCCGCTCGAGGTACAGGCCGTCGAGGACATCGGTCGCTTTCGCATCGTTCGCGGCGAAGTCGACGGCCACAAGGTCGACGCGCTGATCGGCGAAGACGACATCATTCCAGAGAGTGCCGCCGCCGTGTTCGACCCCTCGCGCATCAACGTCTACAAGGACTCGCATCTCGTGAAGGGGCAAGCCTGAACATGGACAAGCCGTTCGATAACAAGGCGTGGCTCTTCGTGCTGCCGGTCTTCGTGCTGGTTGCCATCAGCGCGATCATCCCGCTGATGACCGTGGTCAACTACTCGGTCCAGGACACCTTCGGCAACAACGAATTCTTCTGGGCGGGAACCGAGTGGTTCTCCGACGTGCTCTCCTCCGATCGCTTCCGTGAATCGCTCGTCCGGAATCTCACCTTCTCCGCCATCATCCTGATCATCGAGATTCCACTCGGCATCGCCATTGCACTCTGCATGCCGCGCAAGGGCGTATGGGTATCCGTCTGCCTCGTGCTGATGGCCTTGCCGCTGCTCATTCCCTGGAACGTGGTCGGCACCATCTGGCAGGTGTTCGGTCGTTCCGACATCGGCCTGTTCGGCAAGAGTCTGTCGGTCATCGGCATCGACTTCAACTACGGCCAGTCGTGGATCCAGTCCTGGATCATCGTCATTCTCATGGATGTCTGGCACTGGACCAGTCTCGTGGTGCTGCTCTGCTACTCGGGTCTGGTAGCGATCCCCGAGGCCTACTATCAGGCCGCCCGTATCGATGGAGCGTCGAAGTGGAAGGTCTTCCGCTACATCCAGCTGCCGAAGATGCAGCGCGTCTTGCTCATCGCGGTGTTGCTCCGCTTCATGGACAGCTTCATGATCTACACCGAGCCGTTCGTCTTGACCGGCGGTGGCCCGGGCAGCACGACCACATTCCTGTCGATCGACCTTGTGAAGATGGCAATCGGTCAGTTCGATCTCGGACCGGCCGCGGCCATGTCGCTGATCTACTTCCTGATCATCCTCCTGCTTTCCTGGGTGTTCTACACGGTGATGACCAACTTCGGGATAGATGCTCCCGACCGTCGCGAGGGCGCTGAGTGATGAGTACTGCTACCCCGCCCGTCGTCGCCGATCCGTCCGCTGCCGATCCGTCCGTGGCCAACCCGGGTGACTCATCCCGGGTTCAGGACCTGCCGACCGGCGCCAGGCCGGCCGCTCCGTCGCGCCTCAAGTCGCTCGTTCCGGCGGTCTACATCGTGTTCCTGATGCTGCCGATCTACTGGCTCGTCAACATGAGCTTCAAGCGCAATTCGGAAATCGTCTCGACCTTCACGCTGTTCCCGAACAATCCGACCTTGCGCAACTACCAGGTCATCTTCAGTGACCCGACCTGGTACGGCGGTTACATCGACTCGATGATCTACGTGGCCCTGAACACGGTCATCTCGCTGGCCGTCGCCTTGCCTGCCGCCTATGCCTTCAGCCGCTACCGCTTTCTCGGCGACAAGCACATGTTCTTCTGGCTGCTGACCAACCGGATGGCGCCGCCAGCGGTATTTGCCCTGCCGTTCTTCCAGCTCTACTCGGCCTTCGGCCTGATCGACACGCACATCGCCGTGGCACTCGCCCACTGCCTTTTCAATGTGCCCCTCGCGGTCTGGATACTCGAAGGCTTCATGTCGGGCGTGCCCCGGGAGATCGACGAGACGGCGTTCATCGACGGCTACTCCTTCCCGAAGTTCTTCGTGAAGATCTTCACCCCGCTGATTGCCTCGGGCATTGGCGTGGCTGCGTTCTTCTGTTTCATGTTCTCCTGGGTGGAACTCCTCATCGCCCGAACCCTGACGGTCACCGACGCGAAACCGATCAGCGCGATCATGACGCGAACCAGTTCAGCCACCGGTCTCGACTGGGGTGTACTTGCCGCCGCCGGCGTGCTCACGATCATTCCCGGCGCCCTCGTCATCTACTTCGTGCGGAACTATATCGCCAAGGGGTTTGCACTTGGGCGCGTCTGATAATACAAGCTTGATCGAGACCCTCGTCGTCGAACCCGGGAGCCGCGCGTGAACCTGTCCTGGATGGCGTGGACAATGCCCACCGCCATATTCTTCGGTGTGATTTTCCTGCTGCTGGTGACGATGTGCGTCTGGGAAGCCTTGCGACCGGGCGGCGGGCCGCGCATCGGCATACTTCGCTTCGAGACCACGCGGGGCGATCGTCTCTTCCTGTCACTGCTCGGCAGTGCCTTCATTCATCTAGCGTGGCTTCTGTTCGTCGGCGCCAATCTCTGGATGGCACTCGGCGTTTCCGTCGTGTACGCCGTTCTGGTGTTCAGTTTCGTGTAGTACCGGATCGAGCGGCTTGCTTTCGGCAGCGTCGCACGACCGTCCCTGAAAATTCCCAAGGAGGAAAGAGAATGAAAAGGATCCAGTTCGCCCGGACCGCGATCGCGGTCTCGATCGGCCTGACCGTGGGGAGTGTGCCCATGGCGCAAGCCGACATGGCAGCGGCTGAAAGTTTTCTCGCCGACGAGATCGGCGGCCTGTCGGTGCTCAGCGAGGACGAGCAGAAGGCCGAAATGCAGTGGTTCATCGATGCGGCCAAGCCGTTCGACGGCATGGAAATCAAGGTGGTCTCGGAGACCATCGATACGCATACCTATGAGTCCAAGGTGTTGGCCCCGGCCTTCACGGCCATCACCGGCATCCAGATCACCCACGATCTGATCGGTGAAGGCGACGTCGTCGAGAAGCTGCAGACACAGATGCAGTCGGGCGAGAACATCTACGACGCCTATATCAACGACTCCGACCTGATCGGCACGCACTGGCGCTACCAGCAGGCGCGCAACCTGACTGAATGGATGGCGGGCGAAGGCGCGGACGTGACCTTGCCGACCCTCGACATCGAGGATTTCATCGGCCTCAAGTTCACCACCGGGCCTGACGGTCAGCTGTATCAGCTCCCCGACCAGCAGTTCGCCAACCTCTACTGGTTCCGCTATGACTGGTTCAACGACGAGACCATCAAGGCGGACTTCCAGGAAGCCTATGGCTATGAGCTGGGCGTACCGGTCAACTGGTCGGCCTACCACGACATCGCGGAATTCTTCACCGGTCGAGAGATCGATGGCGAGAAGGTCTACGGTCACATGGACTACGGCAAGAAAGACCCCTCACTCGGCTGGCGCTTCACCGACGCCTGGCTGTCGATGGCCGGCAGTGGCGACATCGGTGAGCCGAACGGCCTGCCCGTCGACGAATGGGGTATTCGCGTCAACGAGAACAGCCAGCCGGTCGGTTCCTGTGTGGCTCGTGGTGGCGACACCAACGGCCCCGCAGCCGTCTACTCGATCAACAAGTACATCGAATGGCTGAAGGCTTATGCACCCGCTGAAGCGCAGGGCATGAACTTCGGTGAAGCGGCAGGCGTGCCGGTGCAGGGCAAGATCGCTCAGCAGATGTTCTGGTATACCGCCTTCACCGCGGGCATGGTCGCGCCGGACACGGCGGTGATCAACGAAGATGGCACACCGAAATGGCGCATGGCCCCCAGCCCGCACGGTGCGTATTGGGAAGAGGGCCAGAAGCTCGGCTATCAAGACGCCGGTTCCTGGACGATCCTCAAGTCCACCCCGACGGATCGCGCCAAGGCCGCCTGGCTGTATGCCCAGTTCGTCGTCTCGAAGACGGTCGATTTGAAGAAGGCGCACACCGGCCTGACCTTCATTCGTGAAAGCACCATTCAGGACGAGAGCTTCACCGAGCGTGCACCGAAGCTCGGCGGGCTGATCGAGTTCTACCGCTCGCCGGCTCGCCTGCAATGGTCGCCGACCGGAACCAACGTGCCTGACTATCCGAAGCTCGCTCAGCTCTGGTGGCAGAACATCGGTGATGCATCCTCAGGTGAGAAGACCGCTCAGGAAGCCATGGATGCCCTCTGTGAAGCACAGGAGAAGGTTCTGTCGCGACTCGAGCGAGCCGGCGTCCAGGGCGATATCGGTCCGGTCCTGAACGAGGAACGCGACCCTGAAGAGTGGTTCGCCGAGCCGGGTGCGCCGAAGCCGAAGCTCGAGAACGAGAAGCCCGAACCCGAGACGATCAGCTACGACGAGCTGCTCAAGAGCTGGACGCAGTAGGCATCAGGTACGACTGCCAGAGGTTGTTCCAGCGGTATCGCATCGCGTATCACGGCGGTCAACCAGCGGTACCACGAACGATCGACCGCCTCGCTGTGTGGCGGCATTCGGATGGTAGTCAAGGGGTAGTCAGCAAGGCCCGGCGCTTACCGCGTCGGGCCTTGTCTTTTCCGGCATCGTCGACCGGTGATCTCGGTCTTTCACTGTTCTTCGTGAACCAAGGTCGAAGGCTGCAGACGCGTTCGACCAAGGGACGATCGAACAGAGGGACCGCCGAACCGGGTATACCCCGTCTCTCTCGATCCTGACGATAGTCTCGGGCGCCGGTGAAATCATCGACCCGACACCACGCCCCTCACTCGTCAGCTGCCAGTCGGGGCTCGCGCGCATGGAAGTCCACGCTCGAGATGGCCCGGACATCACATGGGGCCTCTTGCTTACGCATTTGACTCAGGTCGCTCGAGCAACCCGTACGGCATGGGCGGCGTGCGCAGCGAGACGTAGGCGAGGCGCGGCAGCATGGTCGCGATATCGACCCGGCGGTTGTGGCGGTACTGGAACTCGGCAAGGTAGCGCGGGGCGTGCCTGCCGGAGAGGTGGCGGTACGTTCCGGTCAGCGCGGACGCGATGTTGCCGAGCGTCGTGTTCACCCACTTGAACGTCGGCGCCTCGACCGACTCGCGTCGGGGCGCCACGCGAGAGGCGCACGCCGTGGCTACAGCCGGCCTCGGTGACGAAGGGGAAGCAGGAGCGTCCGTCGCTGATGACGTCGGCGGACGGGGCGAGCCTGCGCTTGGCGAAGTCGGCGATCTCGGCACCGGTGAAGCCGTCGACGACCTGGAGGACGATCCGCCTGGGCTGGCTGGCATCGTGTTCAGTCTCCACCGCGGCGACGAACGGCGTCTTGCCGGGCGCTCCGCGCCCGGCCTTTCCCGGCACCTTCGCCCGCTCTCCGCCGAGGTAGGCATCGTCGATCTCGACCCGCTCGGTCAGCTGGAGGCGGCTGTCGCGCTCCTTCATCACCTGCATGAGCTTGTGCTCGAGCTTCCAGGCGGTGTCGTACTGGACCCCGAGCCGCCGGGAGAGCTCGAGCGGACTGACGCCGCTCTTCCATTGCGTCAACTGGTACATCCCGCGGAACCACTGCGGTACGGGGACCCGGCTCTTCTGGCGCCGTGGGCCGTTGGAGCCATTGCAAAACCTGAGTCCAGCCAATATATTGGCGTCCGCTACGAGAGTTCTCCGCGTCCAGGTCAGGCTGAATGACCCGAGCGCGACGGGTCGAGTATGCATCGGTCTCGACGCGAGGACAGCTTGTCGCATTCGAATCGGGCGAGCATGTCCGACACCGCGACCAGGATGTCGCACACCGCGAATTTCATCAAGGAATCCAGTAATGCGCGAACTGACGAACAAAGAGCTGAACCAGGCTGCAGGCGGCGTTTCCTTCGGCTCGGGAAGTGGTTCCGGAAGCAGCACCGATGGCAGTGGCAGTGGCGGCGGTGGCGGCGGCAGCTCCTCGAACGGGGGCGCTTTCTCCTTCTCCTCGGCCACTGGCGACAGCGTCAGCACCAGCAACTCCGTCTCGTTCGACGGTGTTACCCGTACCAGCAACCAGACCGGAACCGGTAGCCTGTCGAGCTCGCTGTCGCTCGGTAACTTCTTCGGCTTCTTCGGACGCTGAAAGAGCTGTCGACGGGGCGTCCTACCTTCATTGGCGGATACCTCGTCTGACACGATGAAGGGCGCGCTCGTGCCCGAACGCCAGGCCGACGATCCCGTCGGTGCTGAGTGATCGAAGCGAAAGGAGCGGGTCTCGGGCGCCGAGCATGGCGTCGGGACCCGCGTCTGGATGAGGACCGTGCCCGCGATCGATCGGGTACGTCATTTGCGGAACGATTCCTGTTTCGCGTTGCATCGTGACGCATCGCTGGAAGCGATGTGCGCCCCGCAGGAGATGTACGTCGGTTGATTCCGATGGAGGGCGCGGGGCCGAGCGACTACATGGAAGTGGTGTCTGGGAAGTGGTATCCGAACTGTTCAGACGAGAAGCGCTCGACAACCGAAGGGAACGGTTATTGGGCGATGTCGTGCTCACCCAGCCCCCCTCGTTCTGGCTGTGGAGCGGCTTCGCGGGAGTCGCCGTCCTGCTCATCGTTCTCATGCTCGTGCTCGGGACCTACTCCCGGCGGGAGAACGTCGCCGGTTTCGTTCGACCCGACAAGGGTCTGATCAAGGTCTTCGCGCCGCAGTCCGGACTGCTCGATACGCTCCATGTCGAGGAGGGCGAGCGGATCGAGGCAGGGGCATTGCTGTTCACCGTGTCGACCGGCCGCTCCGGCGCGGCGCCCGAGGATGTCGACGCCCTGATCGTCGAGGAGCTCGCCGCGGCGCGCGAAGCATTGAAGGCGCGACGCGTGGAACGGAGCGAGCTGGATTCGCTCGAGCAAGGCCGTCTGCGCGAGCGGTTCTCGCGGCTCGCGCTGGAAATCGACGAGCTGGAAAGGCTGGTCGACATCCAGGCCGGCAGATTCGACGCGTCCGACCGCCAGGTTGCGAGGCTGGCCGAACTCGGTGCCGGGGGATTCGTTTCCGAGGCCGACCTGATTATCGCCCGCGATGGACGCGCGAACATAGAACTCGATCTTCTGGAGGCCAGCCGGAGACTTGCCGAGAAGCGCGGCGAGCTCCTCGACGCCGGCAAGCTGATCGAACAGCTTCCGCTGCGGTCCTCTCTCGATCTGGCCGAGATCGACCAGCAGCTCTCGACGATCGATCAGCGAATACTCGAGACCGGTGGACGCCGGTCCTACACGCTGCGGGCCCCCTCGGCCGGAAGGGTCACGGCGCTACAGGTCACAGCTGGTCAGCGTGTGCGAGAGGAACGCCCGCTCCTGACCATCCTGCCCGACGATACCCGCTTCCGGGCTGACCTGTTCGTGCCGACGCGGGCGATCGGTTTCATCGAGTCGGGGCAGTCGGTACTGCTCCGCTACGGCGCCTTTCCCTACCAGCAGTTCGGTCTCTACGAGGGCACGGTCGACAAGGTGGCCGAGACGGTGCTGTTGCCGGCGGAGCTCGACGTGCCCGTGCCGGTGGACGAGCCGGTCTATCGTGTGTCGGTCCGCCTCGATCGCCAGACGGTCAGCGCCTACGGGCGGGAGTTCGACCTGCGGGCCGGCATGCTCCTCGAGGCCAGCATCCTGCTCGAGGGGCGCTCGCTGGGCGAGTGGCTGCTCGCCCCGATCTACAGCCTCAGAGGTGCGCTCTAGGTGGCCGCGACCGAACGCGACGGCGATGCTCGAACTCACGCCCCGCAGCGTCTGCTGAGGCTGTTCGGCACGAACCGCATGCCGGTCATCCTGCAGACCGAGTCGGCGGAGTGCGGGCTGGCCTGCCTGGCGATGATCGCGAGCCATCACGGCCACCGCGTCGATCTGGACACCCTGCGTGCCCGCTACCCGGTCTCGCTCAAGGGGATCGACCTGCACGGACTGATGCAGCTTGCCGACCGCCTGCATCTGGCCACGCGTGCCGTGCGTCTGGAGCTCGACGAGCTGGGGAACCTGCGCTGCCCGGCCGTGCTGCACTGGGACCTCGATCACTTCGTGGTGCTGAAGAAGGTCACTGCGCGATCGATCACCATCCACGACCCGGCCCGCGGCCAGCGCACGCTCCCGCGCGAGGAGGCGTCACGACACTTCACCGGCGTCGCCCTCGAGTTCGTACCGGCACCGGGCTTCGAGAGGAAGAAGGAGGAGCGGCGCGCCCGGTTGTCGGACTTCTGGCAGCGCATGCAGGGGCTCAAGCGCATTCTCGTGCAGATCATCGCGCTGTCGATGATGCTGCAGCTGTTCGCCCTCGCTTCCCCTTTCTTCATGCAGCTCGTCATCGACGAGGTCGTCGTCAGCCGCGATCTCGGGCTGTTGAAGGTGCTGGCGGTCGGCTTCGCACTGCTGATGCTGATCGATGCCGGCGTCACCGTTCTGCGCTCGCTGATCATCGTCAACATGGGCGCGCAACTGAACATCCAGATGGCGAACAACCTCTTCCGCCACCTGATCCGCCTGCCGTTGTCCTACTTCGAGAAGCGCCACGTAGGCGACATCGTTTCCCGTTTCGGTTCGATGGACAAGATCAAGGAACTCCTGACCGGCGAGATCGTCTCGGCGGTCGTCGACGGGGTCATGTTCATCGGCACGCTGGCGATGATGTACGTCTACAGTCCGTTGCTCGCGACGATCGTGGCCGTGACGGTGGGGCTGTACGCGCTCTTTCGCTTCGCGGTCTACCGCCCGTTCCGGCGCCTGACCGAGGAGTCGATCGTCGCCAATGCCAAGGAGGACTCGAATTTCCTCGAGGGCATCAGAGGGGCACAGAGCATCAAGCTGTTCGGCAAGGAGACCCAGCGCCAGTCGAGCTGGCAGAACCTCTACGCCGACGTGATCAACACCAACATCCGCCTCGGCAAGTTCGGCATCGGCTACAACGCCGTCAACTCGATCCTGTTCGGGCTCGAGAACGTCATCGTCATCTACCTGGCCGCACAACTCGTCATCGGCAACGAGCTGTCCGTCGGGATGATCTTCGCGTTCATGGCCTACAAGCGGCAGTTCACCGACAAGGCCACCTCGCTGATCGAGCAGATCATCGAGCTCAAGATGATCGGTCTGCACCTGACTCGACTCGGCGACATCGTCATGACCGACACCGAAGACGACGATCCGGACGGAACGGTGCTGCCCAGGTTCCGAGGGGACATTCGGCTCGAGAATCTGAGCTTTCGCTATTCGGACACCGAGTCACCGGTGCTCGACGGCGTCGATCTGGACATCGCCGCCGGTCAGTCGGTCTGCCTCGTCGGCCCCTCCGGCTCCGGCAAGTCGACGCTGATGAAGTTGATGCTCGGACTGCTCGAGCCGACGGCTGGCAAGATTCTCATGGACGGGCGCGACATCCGCCAGCTCGGCGTGCGCCGCTACCGTGCACAGGTGGCGAGCGTGATGCAGGACGATCAGCTGCTCTCCGGCTCGGTCGCCGACAACATCAGCTTCTTCGATCCCGGCGCCGAGCAGAAGAAGATCGTGGCCTGCGCCAAGATCGCGGCGATCCATCACGAGATCGAACGAATGCCGATGGGCTACCACTCGTTGATCGGCGACATGGGCACCACGCTCTCGGGGGGGCAGAAGCAACGCGTCCTGCTCGCCAGGGCGCTCTACAAGAACCCGCGCGTCCTGTTTCTCGACGAGTCGACGGCACACCTCGACGTCCTGCTGGAGAAGCGCATCAACCGCAACATTTCCCGGATGCGACTGACCCGCGTCATCATCGCTCACCGACCCGAGACGATCGCCTCTGCCGACCGTGTCGTGCTGGTCGCGGACGGGGGCTGCTTCGAGCGGGATCGGGTCGAGCGGCCGGCCGCGCCGCACCTGCGCTCGAACCAGACAGATTGACCGGCGTCACTCCGGCAACCGCCCGCGAACGCGGGGGTGCACTCCGTCGGCAGGCGCAACTCCCGGGTGATGTTCTCGTCCGTGTCCATCTCGATGCCTCTGAGGCGCCCGAGCCTCTCACCGTGCTCGACGATCGCTACCCGCTCGCGGTCGATGGCACCGGACAGTTCGCCTCCTCGGCGATTGCCTGCCCGCACTGTTGCATCGAGAAGGTGAGCAAGAAGAAGACGTCCCACGACGCCGACATCCCCGGGCTCGCACGCGTCGGGGGAGGAGGGTAGCGTCGTGCCGCGGCAGCGCGGCTCGTTGGACAGCGCCCACATGAGGACGTTCGGGTCTTCCTTGTAGGCAACGCCCGTGTACACGTTCTTTCGGTCGAGCAGGTACGTCATACAGTCCTCGTACCAGCCCCTGATGACCTCGTCGGTGTAGAAGTCGTCGTGGTACCAGACACGGTCGCCGTCATCGGCCAGGTCGCGCCAGCGGACGTACAGATCGATGCCGTCGAAGGCTTCCCGGTTGCCGACGAACGGGAGCACGGAGCGAATGCCGCGCGCCCCGGCTTGCGCGACCGCGAAGTCGCGCTGTTCGAGACAGTGACCGCCTTCGTCGACCATCGGAGCCTCGGCCTCGTCGTCCCGACCCTGGAACAAGATGGGGCTGCTGCCTTCACCATGAATGGCGCTGGCGCGCCCGGGTTCGTCAGGGTCCTGCACGAGAAAGTAATGCCCACAAGCCGCATGGCATCGAAACCCGCCGCCCGGGCGTCGTCGAGCACGTTCGTGACGTCGACCTCGGTAGCCGTTCCGTCGGCGCCGTACATCAGGTAGTCGTTGTCGGTCCCTGCGACGCGGTAACGCGACCCGCCGAGCACCAGGCGGGTGCCTCTTGCCCGAACGATCCCGTCATCGGACTCGCCAGCGTCCGCCGTTCCCGTGATCGGGATCACCGTCATTGCCCAACCGGCTGCTCGGAGGCGGCCCGCGTCGTGCGCCAGCGCGAGCCCGCTACGCGCAATCCGCTGCGTTCGCCCGGGCCACGCCCAGCGTCGGACCGATCTCCGCGAGCCACTCCATCGAGCGCAGGCGTGCCGCAAGGTCGAACACCGGCGTGCCGACCATCAGCTCGTCAGCACCGGTGCGGGCGACGAATGCCTCGAGCGCCCGACGCACCGTGCCCGGCGACCCGACGAACGCGCACGACAACATGGCCGACACCTGCCGCTTCTCCATCGGCGACCAGAACGTCTCGATGTCGTCGATCGGCGGCGGCATCAGCCCCCGTCGCCCCCGGATCATGCCGACGAACATCTGCTGCAGCGTCGTGTGAAGTTGGCGCGCCTCCTCGTCGGTCTCGGCGACGATGACGTTGATGCAGGGCACCGCGTAGGGCGAGGCGAGCTGCGTCGAGGGTACGAACCGCTCGCGGTAGACGGCGAGCGCCTGATCGAGCGCGGCGGGCGCGAAGTGCGAGGCGAAGGCGTACGGGAGCCCGAGCCGCGCGGCGAGCTGCGCGCCGAACAGACTCGAGCCGAGCATCCAGAGCGGCACGTGGAGTCCCGCGCCCGGCACGGCCCGGATCGCCTGGTCGGTGCGCGCCGCCTCGAACAGGCCGCGAAGCTCGACGACGTCTTCCGGGAATCGTTCGGCGGCGGCCACCAGATCGCGGCGCATCGCACGCGCCGTCGTCTGGTCCGTGCCGGGGGCACGCCCGAGCCCGAGATCGATGCGCCCGGGGTACAGCGACTCGAGCGTTCCGAACTGCTCGGCGACCTGCAGCGGCGAGTGGTTCGGCAGCATGATGCCGCCCGCTCCGACGCGAATGCGCTCAGTGCCGCCTGCGAGGTAGCCGACGACGACCGACGTCGCGGCGCTCGCGACACCGACCATGTTGTGGTGCTCGGCCACCCAGAACCGCCGGTAGCCGAGCCGCTCGGCGTGACGCGCGGCGTCGAGCGAGGCGTGCAGGGCGTCGGCGGGGGTCGACCCCTCGGCGACGAAGGCGAGATCGAGAACGGAGAGTGTCGTCATGGCGAGATCGTGTGGTCTCGAGGCCCGGAGAACAAGGCGGGGCTGGCCCGCGACATCGAACGTCGGGTGGCATGCGACCGACGAGCTCGTGACGCTGCTGCCCGTCTGCTCGGAGGTGGCGTTGTGCGAAAGGCTGCCACAGGCTCGCTCACGCGAACGTCCAGTGGACGACCCTCGCCGCGCAGCGTGCCTACGCGTTTCTCGAGTTCGCCGACGCCGCCTTGGCCGAATCGGATGCGGACGGCTTTCCGCGCTGGTCCAGGCTCACCCCCGGCATCGCACGGCTCGGCGTACGCCCGGAACGAGGCGGGAGAGACCTCGTCGAGAATGGCTGAGCGTGATCTCGCTGTTCGACGGCGCTTCGATCACGCAGCGCCGCGGCAACATCGAACGCGACGGCGAGAACGCCTGGTTCGTTGGCGACGACGACATCGAAGCCGCTGCGCTCGAGCAACTGCGCGCCCGCCTCGATCACCTATCGCATCGCACTCGGTCCGCGCCGCGGGAAGAAGGCGTTCACGCTGCAGACGCTGCCGCCAGTGACCGAGGAGGTCCCCGAAGACGGGGCGCCGGGCTTGGCCGGCGGCTTCTCGCTGCACGCTGGCACCGTCGCCGGCGCTGACGAGCGCGGCACGCTCGAGCGCCTCTGCCGCTACATCAGTCGCCCGGCGCTTGCCGAGAAACGTCTCTCGCTCACCCCGTGCGGCAACGTCCGCTACCACTTCAAGACGCCCTGGCGCGACGGCACCACTCACGTCGTGTTCGAGCGGGGCGGCCTTCCGCCGCTGGACTTCATCGCTCGACTCGCAGCCCTCGTGCCGACGCCACGCGTGAACATCACGCGCTGCCACGGCGTGTTCGCCCCCGACAGCCGATACCGCGCCTTCATGCCCTCCGGGTGCGTGTGACGCCCGCCGGACGCGGCTCCCCGGCGGCAAGGGCTGCGATGCCAACGGCCAAGCGCAGGCGAAGCCGACCGAGCCGACCGAGCCTACCGAGCCGAACGAGCCGAACGAGCCGAACGAGCCCGAGCGGCCGGAGCG